>Ga0156524_110_pt3 | contig 1373 bp, 1 predicted proteins | sample RifOxyB3_FD_111919 | JGI IMG/M metagenome (GOLD analysis project Ga0156524, IMG submission 111919) | Candidatus Uhrbacteria bacterium RIFOXYB12_FULL_58_10 | reverse complement strand
GGTGGTAGAAGAAGTGCGCCGCCAATTCAGGGAAATCCCGGGCATCATGGACGGCACGGGCAAGCCCGACTACAGACGTGCGGTCGACATCGTCACCAGGGAAGCGATCCGCAAGATGGTGGCGCCGGCCCTGCTCGCCGTGTTTGCACCGATCGTCGTGGGCTTTGGCCTTGGCGTGGACGCGCTCGGAGGCCTGCTCATCGGTTCCATCATCACTGGCCTGTTCGTTGCCATCTCCATGACCACCGGAGGCGGCGCGTGGGACAACGCGAAAAAGTTCATCGAGGCGGGCAACTACGGGGGCAAGGGCTCCGATGCTCACAAGGCCGCGGTTACCGGCGACACGGTAGGCGATCCGTACAAGGACACCGCGGGTCCGGCCATCAACCCAATGATCAAGATTCTCAACATCGTCGCGCTGCTCATTGCCGCGCTCATCGTCTAACCAATCATCCAAACCCCGCCCCACGGCGGGGTTTTTGGTTGACAAAGCTGGCAAAATCAGGTAGAGTCTGCATCCATTCTGTCCATGGGGTCGCAGACATGGAAATCGTCATTGTTCTCGGGACATCGCTAGTACTCCTTTTCTGGATCAGCGGCGCGCTCTTTTCGGTAATTGTCGCGTTCATAAACCTCGTACCAACCGAACGGGAGGAGAGCGGATCCGACTACGACTACGGGGAGGATGAGGACTACAAGGAGGCCCTCGCCACCGCCGATCGGCTCGATTCGATCCTAGAGGGAAGCGCTTGGAGCAACGCGCGGCAGCTCGTCGACGAGAAGCTTCCGGAGCTGCTCGAGCTGCAGAACGAAATCGGGCTCGACCTCGACGACACCGAGGAACGCATCAAGGCGCTCGGCAACACGAGGCGCGACGCGGCGAGGTGCGAGGCACTCAGGGCGAACCTCGCCCGCCAGCAGGCGCTCTACGACGAGGTCAGCACTCGGGTCGACGCGACCAAGGCCGCGCTCGAGCAGCTCCTGGTCATCGTCCGCGAGTGCCAGGTCAACGGCGCCCCTGACGCAGCGGAACGCGTGACGCGCCTCCTCACCGAGACGCAGCGTGACAACGAGTTACTCCTGCGGACCCGGCGCGAAGTGGAAGCCGTCGGCCGCACCTGAACCGCCAGCGCGGTTCTTTTTCATTCCGGGTATACTGTCCGCACTATGTCCGAGATCGCGCTTATCCACGGATTCGCAACCGGGCTCAACGTTTCCCTGATCCGCACGGCGCGGGGAAAGGACGCGGGGTTCTTTGGGTTCAAGGGGCTGGTCGAGAAGAGAATCGCGAAGCCGTTTCGGTGGGACGCGATTGAGAACGTGTCGTTTTGGAAGGCGCTCTCGCCGCTCACGTATCTCACCGTGTACAAACG
>Ga0156524_113_pt1 | contig 1893 bp, 3 predicted proteins | sample RifOxyB3_FD_111919 | JGI IMG/M metagenome (GOLD analysis project Ga0156524, IMG submission 111919) | Candidatus Uhrbacteria bacterium RIFOXYB12_FULL_58_10 | reverse complement strand
ACTCCTTGCGCAGCTCCTTCGCGCGGTGCGCATTGCCGGCATCGTACACGCTCACCCCGAATTCCACGCGCGGCAGCTCTGGGTCGATCATCGCGCCGATCAGGTCCGCGCACGCCTCCTTGTCCCACTTGTTGAGTTCGCCCACCACGGATCCAACCTTGATGGTTCCGGCCAGCCGGTCTTGCAGCTGCGGGCCGGTTTGGTCCGTTTCAAGCAAAAGTACGTCGCCCTCGCGCGACGCGAATTCATGCACGCCGGTCACGGCCTCAATTTCCGCCACGGACAGCTCCCGATTGTTCCCAAGTACGAAGAATTTCATGTAGGAACTCTAGCATATCCACGAAAAGGTTCAATCATTGACACTCCCCCCTTATTCCGCTAGGCTAATCTCCTCGTTCTTTCCTACCGGAGAATTCGTGGACATGCGTGTTACCAAATTGCCGCTCTGGGCCGGTATCCTCGGCCTTTTGGGAGTCACGTACGTTCTCAACGTGTTCGTGATTCCCGTCATCTTTCCATTTCTCTCCTCGCTTCCCGCACAGGGGCCCATTCCGTTCTTCACGACCGGGGCGGGCGTGCTCGGCGTGTGGTTCGCGCTTTCGGGAGAGGAGGATCGCGCCGAGCAGTGCGCATCCATGTGCACCTCTTTCGGCTTCCTCGGGACTGCGGTTGGGTTTACCAACTACCTGATGGTGTTCCAGAAGGAGAGCACGGACATGAGCGGACTCATGCTCGCGTTCGTCACGACCGCGCATGGCCTCGTGATGGCCGCGCTGGTCGCCTTCTTGCTCATTTGGAACAAGCGTTCCAAGAGGGGCGCCGACCATGGCTGAGCGCCGACGGCACGGTTCGACGGCCTCGCTCATCGCGGCCGCGGACATCATGACCTGCTTCATTGGCATCCTTCTCGTGGTGCTAGTGAGAAGCAAGGTCACGGTAGAACACGAGGTGGAGGCACTCGAGGCCAGAAAGGTCGAGCTCCAATCGGAAGTCGCGGTACTGGCCGTCGAGAACGACGAGACATTTCGGCGCATGGAGTCGGAGCACAAAAAAAAGGAAGCGAGGATCAAGGCAGAGATCGCCGAACAGGAAGTGCAGCTCGCCCAGAAGCAGCAGAGCTTCAAGGACTGGGACTGGGTCGTGAACCGCTTTCGCGAGTCGCGCGGCATGTCCCGCGATCCAGACGCGCATCTTTACCTGCGTTCGCAAGGCATCTACCGTGATGGGAACGCAAAGCCCCTTTCCGACGCGCAGGTGATCGCGTTTCTAACGGGGCAATTCGAATCGGCAAGTACTCGACCGGACGGTAAGTCGCTTGTCGCGGCCTGGCAGGAAAATGGCGCCAACGATCAGTACATCCGCATGCTCGACATGAGGAGCCAGATTCCCGGACTTGACAGAGAGCTTTCGATTTACACGATCGTGCTTCCGACGGGGGCGCACGCGGGGGCGGAGCAGAAAGGAAACGAACCGATCGAACGAAAGCAAGGAGGTGGACGATGACCCGCGAACAGGCGTTTTGGCTCTTGGTGGCCGCGGCGCTCGTCGCGGTCTTCGCCAAGAGCTTCCGCGCGCCGTCCGAGCACTTTTGGGACGCACCGCCGAGAATCCCGATTACGGAGCAGCAGGCGATCGAGATTCTTGCGCGTTCGGCCGGCATCGACATGCCGGACGTGCCCGAAGAAAAGGATGGGTCCGAGCCAGTGGCTGAGGAGCCCACGCCGGCGAAGGAGGACCAGGAGCCGGTTCCAGACCCGAAGCCCAAGCCGAAGGCAAAGTCGAAGCCAAAGCAGAAGGTCGCGCCGAAGGCAAAGCCCAAGCCGAAGCCCGTCCCCGAACCGAAGGAACCGCGGCCGGTCATCGACAAGGAGACGGTGGACGCGATGGTGTCCT
>Ga0156524_112_pt1 | contig 2150 bp, 2 predicted proteins | sample RifOxyB3_FD_111919 | JGI IMG/M metagenome (GOLD analysis project Ga0156524, IMG submission 111919) | Candidatus Uhrbacteria bacterium RIFOXYB12_FULL_58_10 | reverse complement strand
CGAACGAGCTCGGCCCGCGATGCCACCGGGGCATGCCGGATCGCCCACGCCGCTTCCTTGCGCGCCCCGGGGTCATCCTGCGACAGGGCAAGGCGAACGAGCTCGGCCCGCGATGCCACCGTGGCATGCCGGATCGCCCACGCCGCTTCCTTGCGCGCCCCGGGGTCATCCTGCGACAGGGCAAGGCGAATTCCATTTTCGACCAATTCCCAGAGCTCGGCCCGCGATGCCTCCGGGACAAGTTGGATATTCTTAATTCTCCTAACTCTCTCTTCGGCCTGTTTAATACGCGCATCCTGACCTTTGTCTCTGAAATATTGTTCTGTATTGGGAAATCCAAACCCGGAAATCTGGTACATCTCAATTGGCACACCCGTTGGTCGATGTTCCCCGCATGTTTCTGTTCTTCGCATAATAATGTTGGCGAATAGACATGAGGCCCGGATACAAAATGATCCCGTGGGCTACAAACCCACATATTTCTGTCTAAGAATATCATGCGGGTCTAAATTGCTCACTCTGCTTCAAGCATTTAACGCGACGGGGCCATTAAATTTTTCTACGGCTTGTAGAAGCCGAGAGCGGCTCTGCGTCGATGTTCCTTACACACACAAAAGATATAATCCCGCATCCTGGTGGGACGTATCTGGCATATGGGACACCATCCGAAGTGACTGTTTGCATACGAGGTAATGATATTACCCAGTTGCGCTAGAGTATTTACTCCAAGTTCACTATTTGCTCACCCGTTCCGCGTACGACCCGTCGGTAGTCGCAATCATGACATCGTCGCCTTCCCCGACGAAAATCGGGACGCGAATCCTGAGTCCGTTGTCGACGACGGCGTCCTTCAGGACGTTGCCAGATGCAGTATCCCCTTTTACCGCGGGCTCCGTCTCGACGATCTTGTACTGAATCTTCATCGGGAGCTGAATGGTGAGCGGAATGTCGCCGTGCATGACGATCGTTACCTCCACTCCTTCCTTCAGATACTTTATATCATCTCCGATATCATCCTTTCCGATGGAAATCTGCTCGTATGTCTGGTTGTCCATGAAGGTATAGAGCATCCCGTCGTTAAACAGGTACTGCATCTTCTTGTACTGAACCTCCTCGACCTCCACGTTTTCGGACGACTTGAAATTGTTCTCAAACACCTTCCCCGTCTTTACGCTTTTGATCTTTGTTCGCACGAACGAAGATCCCTTTCCCGGAGAAACGCGCTGGAAGTCAATCACAACGCAGAGATCGCCGTCATAGCGGATAACCGTGCCTTTGCGGAGTTCGTTTGGGGATGGCATAGCTGGAATGAATCGTGCAAAAAACAAAATCCAAAATTTTGGTATTTGCATTTTGCATTAAGAATTTTTGAACAACTGCCTCGCTGGGAACAGCAGAACGTCCTCTATCAATGTCTTGCCGGTCGCGACCATGTGCAAACGGTCTATTCCGAGCGCGTTTCCAAACGTCGGTTGACGGACGGATGGTAACAGGGCAAGCAGTTCCTCGTCAACGGGGAAGATTGTTTTTCCGAGCGTATGGCGTTCTTCTGCCTCGATCGCGAACCGACGGCGCTGCTCGTTGCTATCGACGAGTTCGGTAAACGCGTTGCAAAGCTCCAAGCCGCCGATATACAACTCGAATCGCTCCCCATACTTTCCATCGGCCGTCAGACGCGACAGGGCCGCCTGATGGATCGGATAATCGAAAACAAAGACGGGATCGGAACCGAGGTTTGGCTCTACGCGCGCAAGAAACAGTCGATAGAATAAATCGGATTCCGTGTCGGAAGCATCGGTACGGATTCCGTGCGCATCGCACACCGCGCGAAGGTTCTCCGCGGTCGCGACGTCGAGATCAATCCCAACGCACTCCAAAAAAAGATCGCGCGCGCGCACGCGGCGAAACGCCGGAAGGCCTCGACCGAATGCGGAACACGTCATCCGCACGAGCGCCTCCGTCTCGTTCATGCACTCGACGTAATCCGCGCCCTGCCTGTACCACTCAAGCATCGAGAACTCAGGATTGTGCGTTCCTCCCAGTTCCTCGTCGTTCCGAAATACCTTGGTGAGCGTGAAGATTTTTTCGAAGCCGAACCCAAGGAGCTTTTTCATCGAATACTCCGGACTCGTGATAAGGGCCGCGGCACG
>Ga0156524_110_pt2 | contig 2424 bp, 2 predicted proteins | sample RifOxyB3_FD_111919 | JGI IMG/M metagenome (GOLD analysis project Ga0156524, IMG submission 111919) | Candidatus Uhrbacteria bacterium RIFOXYB12_FULL_58_10 | reverse complement strand
CCATGTCGTCTTCGTCCAGGCGGACATTCCGCGCAACGCGACGCTGCCCAACGCCGGAGTCGCCTGGCACAACCTGCACTGCCCGTGGGACCCCACGCTTCTCGCGTCCGCGATCTACCACCGATCGATTCGTGCCGGACAAATCGGCCTGCGCGACCCACGCGCGCGAAACCGTCTCACACCGCTTTTCGGCGGATGGAATCTTCATACCGTATCGATCAGCGATCCGAAAATTGCCGCGTGGACACTAACCCTTGCAATACCAATGCCCGGTATTGGTATTAGACTTGTTGCCAAATAAGCTTATAGGCGAGAAATGTCAGATTCGAGCGAAAGCCGTTTGAGAAAGCTGAAGGAATAGCGGAGCTATTTCGAAGGTTTAGAAAACGGCTTGCAGCCGAATGTGACGTTTTGCAGCCAGAAGATTATTTGGCGACAGGTCTATTGACGAATTCGCAAAAAACTGGTAGAACTCCGCTGCCATTCAACTACGGAGACTGGCACATGGACATCAGGCTTCGCAACGACCCTTACGTCCGCATGTGCGTCCACATGCCCCGGGCCCTCGTGGGCCGCTGGGAGAACGGCCAGGAAGTGGGACAGGGCCTCCCGCCCTACGCGCCCATCCAGGCGCACCCCGTCGACGACTTCCCCGAGCTTCCGGACGACTGGGAACGTTCCACCGAGGACACCGCCACCTACGTGGTCGGGCTTGCGGAAGGCAATGGGATGTGGTTCGACTTCACCCAACTCCCGAAGCACCCGACCCACGACGTGGCCGTGCGCATGTCGGTACAGGGCGTCTGCGCCCTGACCGGCATGGAGCTGACGAGCGGGCAGATGCCGCTCCACCAGTACCGGCACCGCTGCCCCGTGCACGGCGTCGCCTTCATGGGCAACCTGTTCTGCCCCCAGTGCGACCACGAGTGGCTGCCGCAGAACTACCTGGCCTCCACCGCCCCGGTCAGGATGTGGATCGACGGGTTCTGGGCCTCGACGGGCAAGAACCGCCAGTTCCTCATCACGGCGGAGGAAGGGAGGGGTGTGGCGGCGCAGCTCATCGGCGGCCGTCGCACATTCGACCTCACTTTCGCGTTCTTCAAATCGAAAGAACAAAAAGTCGGAGACGATTCCGACGACATCGGATCGTCAAGTCAGCCTGACTACGAAGTCTTCCGCGGCGGCCGGGGGGTGTTGCGTCGTGTCACGCGCGACCTCGAGATCGGCGCCGGCGCGCTCATCAACCAGTGCATCGGCACCGACCCCAAGGAGATCGAGCACTGGAACGGCCAGCGCATCGGCACAGTGAAGATCTACTACATGCCGGCCGACCAGCTCGCCCAAATCCTCGCCGCCCGCGCCCAGCGCGCCGAGCGGCAGGGCGGGTTCCTCGGCGGCAATGGCCTCAAGGTCGGCAACGACGGCGGCAACAAGAAGTTCTGACCCCCTGCGGGTCTGGGAGACATCCGTCTCTCATTTTTTTATCCATTCATTGACAAACCGCGCAAAATGGAGTATCATCGCAACCTGCTCTTTCAGTCATGAGCAGCCACGCCCGCCGGGCAACATGGAGAAGATCAATGGAAACCAGTCCTACCGGATGGGAAACGTCCGCACTGCTCCGCCGGCATTACGCCGGCCTTCCGAACGTGATCGCCCTGTTCATCCTCGGACCGGAAGACGACGGCCCGCGAATCACGGTCGAACAGGCCAATGAGATCGTGGCCGATACGTTCGGCCGCGCCGCGCGATGCACCTACGGGGGTATCAGGCGCGTCGACCCAGGCGAACTCAAGATCGCCGTCAAGACGCAGACGGGGGAGACGATCTCCACCGCCGAGGCAAAGGCACTCGCCGAGTGTCTCGGCAAGCTTCACATCCTCCAGCCGGTATGCGAGAACGGGCATCTGCCCGTGCGCTTCACCGGCCCGACAACGTTTGCCTTCCAGGGCACGGACCAGCAGTGCCCGATCTGCAGGGTGCGCGTCATCGACCCCGACCCCACCGAGTTCGTTCTTGTGTGGATGGAGGGACGCCTCGGCCACTCGGCCGAGCGCGAAACCGACGGCGGCGACGGGCGCCTGGTCCCGAACCGCGAGGAGGATCTCCGCAAGGCCATCGGAACCCTTCACGCCTGGTTCGCCACCACCGACGGTGACGAATCCGCCAGCTGCAGCGAGCTGGCGATGGCGCTCCGGCAGGGAATGGCGCGCGGCGTGACGGCCATCCCGAACGGCACCAGGGTCATCGAGGCCATGCGCGACCCTGTGTCCGCTGGTCTAGACAGGTGGCAGTGCGAAAGCATCGCCCGTGCGGCCCGCGGCGCCCATCGCAAGGCGCGCAATCCGTTCCGCGTCCAGCAGGCCGCCCCCCAGACGGCTTCGGCGAAGACGACCGCTCCTGTGGGAAACGGAGAGAATGAAC
>Ga0156524_125_pt2 | contig 5354 bp, 6 predicted proteins | sample RifOxyB3_FD_111919 | JGI IMG/M metagenome (GOLD analysis project Ga0156524, IMG submission 111919) | Candidatus Uhrbacteria bacterium RIFOXYB12_FULL_58_10 | reverse complement strand
GTCACGGACCTGCGCGACGCGATCAAGGACACGGAAAAGATCATCGACGAGCTAGACGAGGAAATCCACAAGCAATCCGAGAAGGCGTTCAAGAAGATCAACGACGAGTTCCAGCGGTTCTTCAAGATGCTGTTCGGGGGCGGATCATGCTCTCTCGTGAAGATGACAAAGGATGAGGTCGAGGAAGAAACCGAGGTGACGCCCGAGCGTGCCGAGGGAGGCGCGGCCGGCGAGGAACGGCATCACGAGGAAGACACCGGGCTTGAGGCCATTAAGTCGCGCATCAAGGAGCGCGAGGACCGCGTGGTCGGCATCGACATCCAGGCCACCCCTCCCGGCAAGAAGCTCAAGGGCCTGAACCTGCTCTCGGGCGGCGAACGCGCGCTCACCTCCATCGCGCTCGTAAGCGCCATCATGGCCGTGAACCCTGGGCCGTTCGTGGTGCTCGACGAGGTCGACGCCGCGCTCGACGAGGCAAACACGTTCCGCTTCGCGGGCATTCTCGAGGAACTCGCCAAGCTCACCCAGTTCATCGTCATCACGCACAATCGCGCCACCATGGAAAAGGCCGACGTGCTCTACGGCGTCACCATGGGCGACGACGGCGTGTCGAACCTTCTCTCCGTCAATCTCACCGACGTGACCGCCGGCGCGACGGCGAGGCGATAACACAGAAAAAAAGCCGGGCAAACAGCCCTGCTTTTTCGTATGCGTCTACGCCTCGAGACCTGTCCAGGCGCGAGCCTCGGCTTCGAGATATTTGAGCAGCTCGCGAAGCTGGTGCACCCGCATGCGCGGGATCAGCTTGAGCATGGCCGAACGCTCCGCGTCCTGGAGCGGGAGCTGCGCCACGAGCATCGCGATTTTGTTGATGTCGATCATAAGTCGGCGCTCAATGCGCGCGAGATCGTCTCCACGAACGCGCGACGCGCCCATTGGGCGGCACGGACGTTCGGCGTGATGCGGCCGCGAATGGGAGATGGATTCCGCCGCGCGCGTTCGTAGGCCGCCAAAAATAAAACCGCTTCCTCCGTGGCCATTGGTTGTTCTTCCGCGTCGGGCCGCTCCCGAGCCGGTTCTCCTTTTGTCCGCTCCATATGAGGACAGCATACCACCGTTGACACTCTGCCGGAATTCTGGCATGCTCATCGCCTGCTCATTTCACGGAGGCGACGTGGATCGCTTTATCCTTTCGCCCGTTCCGCTCGAATCGGGCCCGGACGAGAACGAGCACCGGCTCGCGGTGCCGGACTGCCTGCTCCTGCGACGAGTCATCGCGCACGAGCTCCGAACGGACGCGCTCGCGCGGCTCCAATGGGCCGTGCCAGATCTTATCGCGATTGGAAACGGGTGCGTGCTGCGCCGCGCGCCGACCGAGACGGACCTCGAACAGCTGCGCCTGCTCGCCGGGTGGTATGGTTTCCCGTTCGACGCCACCGTGCGCTCGGACAAGCAATTCACGAACGAGCGCCGTTTCCGAACGGCCCACAGGAGAGGACGATGGATTCCGTAAACATGCTTCCGCGCCAACGAACGTTCCGCGCGTGGCAGGAAACGTTCCGCACGATCTACCACCGTCGGAACCTCTGGACTTCTTCGCCGTCACGCATCGCCATGCAGGTCGGCCTGGAACTGCGCATCCTCAGTCTGTGCGTGGATCGAGGGGAGCCCATGAACGAGCAGGCACTCGCCGGGCTCGGCGCCAGGCTGTTCGCGCTCGCGAACTTCCTCGACGAGGACCTGGCCTTCCTGGTCGCGACCAAGTATCACGGCAAGTGCCCGTACTGTCTGCGCTTGTCGTTCTGCGGCTGTCCAGTCTCGGATCGGACCAAGACGTTCGCTGATACCGAGCTGGCGGAGGAAATCGCCAACGGGTGGCAGATCGACGAGACACAGCTCATGCTCGCCCGCATCTACGGCAGGCGAAACGCGGACGCGGGGATCAGATCCGTATTCGACCACCTGAACGGCGAATTCATGGAACTCATCGAGGCGATCGCAAACCTCGACGTCGAGGCGTTCCGCGAGGAAATCGCGGACGTGTTCGCCTGGTGGCTCGGCCTTGTCACGCTGTCGAACATTCCGTCGGCCTCCGACCTGCTCCACGCCCACTACCCCGACGCCTGCTCGCGCTGCGGCCAGCCCGTCTGCGCGATCACCGCCCTTTGCCCGCCTCTCTAAAGGCGGGATTTTTCTTTTGGAAGGAACCGGACGACAAAGAACTACGCCGAGATCTCCGGGAGCCCGAACGCGGTTCGGACATCGTTCAGAAAAGAAACCGGATGGACGATCCCTCTCATGGCCGCCGGACGTTGTTTTTTCTTCGAGCCGACCTTTTGCTCGAGCTTCGTTCGTTCGTCAATCGCTCGCTGTAATGCATCATTTGTCTTCCATCCGTCCCCGAGCAGGACGCGCGCGCGTCGTTCGAGGTCGGCAAACGTGCCAGCGTTTACAAGCTCGGCCATGAGCGCCGCGGCCGCCGCAACGACCGTCTCGTCGGCAAGCGCGTCGGCGTACCGCGCGTGCTCGCGCTCAACCGCGTCTACGAGCGGGCCGATCGTGCTTCGGTCCGAAAGTCGCGCAAGGATTTCCCTTCGAAGCTTCGGGTCAACGGGTTTTTCGGGCGGGCGCGGCAACGCATGGTCTGGCACGAGATGAACTTGGGTAGGTTCGGAAATCTGAGTTGGGGCTGGACGGGGCTCGCGATGAGCCGTCCGCTCGGGGATGACAACACTTGGCCGGTATGACCCCACGTCGGGACTCGCCGCTGCGTCTGCCGAAGGAGGCGCGGGAACGAACGAAGGAAAAACGTCCAACCGGACCGGGTCTACCCCAAACATGCCGGCAAACGCCCGTGCCGCAATCTGATACCGCTCCAGCCCGCGTTCTCCGAAATTGGCGAACTCCTCGCGCCTGATGACGTCCACGACATGCTCGCCCAGCCGTCTTCGCAACGGTTCGTCAGACCGGATATCTCCAAACAACGTTCCGGGGAACAGCTCGCCAAACTCAGGCAACATCATGTCAGTCGTGTCGTGAATCGCCGCGACTCGCATGCAATACAACAGGTAATCCACGATACGGTCCGCCAGGACTTCACGCGCGTGAGCGTCAGGTTTTGCGTCTTTATCCAGGCCGAGCCTTGCCACGTCCGCAAAAAACGAAATTTCCGCACCAAACTGATTCGTTCCTCGAAAGACCGCGCTTGGAGAACTCGCAAACGAGCTGTCTTTGGTCAGCAAAAGAAGACGATCGGACAAGGATACGTCCGCAAACGCGTCTAGGAATTCCTTTCGGTCGTCTGGCATTAGGAACGGTCGCTCCACAGTAGCACTGAATCGATTTTGGACACGCCTGCGCATCCGCTCGATGCGGTAAGCATGAACCAACCGTTCCAAACGGTCCCAATCGGCTTGTTCGCCCTGAGAACGCTCTCCGCTTCCATACGTTTCTGAAACCATCGGCTCCATGGCCTTGACTCCCTTGTACAGTTCAACGACCGCGTCCATGCGGTCACGTTCGTTAAATGCGCCCGCCCTCGATGGAGGGAATGCGATCCCGACGGCCAACCGCTCGATTTCCCCCAATTCCGACGGATCCATGGCAATGGTCGACTCGGCGAACACGCGCGCATAACCGAACATGAGTCTGTCTTCTCCGACCCGTGGAAGCATCTTTTTATCGATGTAATCCCGCAAAACGTCGGCATTGGAACGTTCGTCATCCTCGGTTCCTTCGGACAACGCGTCCCTTAATTCTTCCGTCGACTGTTGAATTTCCGCGGGGGTAAGCCGAGAGTTGCGCGTTATTTTTCCCATTCCCCAGAAGTCGTACAAAACGGCATCAACCGTTTTGGGCGCTTCGCGCTCGCGAGACCCTTCGACATGCGAAAAACCTGGATGTTCGGAATATCCCATACGGCAAAATTACGTCCACGCGATAAGCGCGATGCCAGCCGCGGCCATGACAAGCGCAATGGTCCAGCCCGCTACGTTCGAAGCCCAGCCATTCGTATGCTCGCCCATGATGTTCTTGTTGTTGGCTACGAGCAGAATCAGCACGAGCAACGGCGGCGCTGCAAGACCGTTTACCACGGCCGTTTGATAGAGAAGCTTAAACGGGGGGATGCCAAGAAAGGTCAGGCCAAGGCCCACGAGCGTGGCCGCGATGATCACCCCATAAAATCCCTTCGCGTCATGAAACACGCGAGACAACCCACCGTGCCACCCGAACGCTTCGGCGATCGCGTATGACGCCGAACCCGCGAGAATCGGCACGGCAAGCAATCCAGTGCCAATGATCCCGAGCGCAAAAAGGAGAAAGGCGAGGTCGCCGGCGAACGGTCGAAGCGCCTCCGCCGCCTGCGCCGCGGTTTCCACGGACGTGATGCCATTGGCATGAAGCGTGGACGCGACCGTCAGAATGATGAAAAACATGATGAGGTTGGAGAAAAACATCCCGGCGACGGTATCGAGACGCATGTCCGTCAGACTGCGCTTGGAAATATGCGTGCGGTGCGCGGCGATCTCTTCCTCCACCTCCTCACTCGCCTGCCAAAAAAACAGATATGGCGAAATGGTCGTACCCAGGATGGCCACGATGTTCATCACGTACCCCCGCGACCATGCGAACGACGGAACAAACGTGGACCACGCGACCGCTCCCCAGTCCTGCCGCACCACGAACGCGGTGGCAACGTACGCGAACAGCGACAACGTAAGGTACTTGAGAATCTTGCCATAACGCTTGTAGGAAACGAAGATCTCGAGCGCAAGCGTAAGCGCGGTAAATGCAACGAGCCAGACCGCGGCCGGGAATCCGAACACGAGCGTGGCGGCCTCGGCCATGGCGCCAAGGTCCGCGCCGATATTGAGAACGTTGGCCGCGACCAAAAGCAGGATGGCGATTGCCAAAACGCGACGGGAATAATGCTTGCGGATCGTCGCGGAAAGCCCGGCGCGCGCAACCAGCCCGATGCGGCCGCACATCTCCTGCACCACGGCCATGAACGGAAACGAAAACAGCGCCACCCACAGCTGACCGTAGCCAAACTGCGCGCCGGTCTGCGAGTACGTCGCGATCCCGGACGGGTCGTCGTCCGCCGCGCCAGTCACGAACCCCGGACCGACCTTCCGAAGCATCGACTTGAATTTCATATCGGGTACAGAATACCACGAATAAGCCGACCTCTGAACGCCAATGTCGATTGACCCAACAAAAACCGCCGTGAGAGGCGGTCAGGAGCTTCGCGCGAGGATTGTGGTCACGATCGTTTCCACGATCGGTCCGACCATCACGGTCATCCAATGCCGGTCGAAAATCAGCACGTCGGCCCGCTCGTCGGCCGCGCATTG
>Ga0156524_109_pt1 | contig 8051 bp, 7 predicted proteins | sample RifOxyB3_FD_111919 | JGI IMG/M metagenome (GOLD analysis project Ga0156524, IMG submission 111919) | Candidatus Uhrbacteria bacterium RIFOXYB12_FULL_58_10 | reverse complement strand
GCAACCCGCCTGCGCCCATGCGGCTGAGTTGCCCCTCGCCGAACACCTTGACGCGAATCGTCCCCTTGCCTTTCGCGATATCCTTCGCGGCCTGCACCAAGTCGATCGGGCTCATGTGCTGTCCGGGCGTGTTGACAAGATTCCGTGCAAAGACGGTCGCGCGGGCATATCGCTCGCCGAGCGCGATGCCATCTGATGCAGGACGCACTTTTTTCCCATTGGTTGTCACGATGAAGAATGTGGACACGGATTTTTTCGCCGCTTCCTTCTTGTACCGCCCAAACTCGTAGTCGGCGAGGAGCGCGCCCTCGGCCATCGCCTTGCCGCATGTTCGCGCATCGAGCCCGCCTCCGCCGGCCCCGTGCAACACGGACACCACGGATTTCGCCCCGATCGCCTTTGCCGCGTTCAACGTCGCGGCCGCGGCCACGCGCACCGTCTCCTCGCAAAACTTTTTTCGATCCCCGAGTCCCACCACAAGCACGCGCTTCGCCGAAATTTCGCCGGCAAGCCGTACCAGAAGCGTGGTTCCGATTTCCGACTTGAACGACTCTTCCTTCGCGACCGTGTCCAACAGTCCGCCCAATCGTTCGTTCATGGCGGCATACGCCCCTCCCCCCTTCCCGTCGGAAAACCGATTTACCGCGAGAAGGTCTGCCTTTTCATCGATCAAATTTCCCTTGCGGATGGAGATCATCATAAGTAGAAACCGTACACGAACGGAACGGTCATCGCAAGAAATATGTGCGCGATGTTGACATGATACCATCATTCGGGTATCTTTTCGAGGTAAATATCGCACGTGGATCTCGGGCTTCGATCTCGGATCTCTTTGTCTCTTATGGGAATGCGCAAAAAAATTCGTACGCAGTGGAAGGAGGACCGCAAGGTCAACATTGCCGAGCGTCGCAAGGCAAAGGCAATCCGCTTCGTGAAGGCGGCTGCCAAGGCGAAATAAACACGAAGGGGACAGAGGGGACATTGGGGACAAACGGGACAAAGGATAAGGAAAATTTCCAAATTCTCTGTCCCCTCTGTCCCATCTGACACCTCTGTCCCTTTTGTATTCTCATGCCCTCCCGCCAACAACAATTCTCCGACCTGTTTCCCAACGAACCAGCTTTCCGCTGGCGTCAGATCGAACAAGCGTTTTTCGTTCCGACTATCCGTTCCTGGGATGGGGTGACTTCGCTTTCCAAGGACATGCGCGCGGCGCTTGCCGTGTTGCCCTGGATGACCGTCGCCGCCGACCGCGTCATGGCCGGCGCGAGCAAGGACACGCACAAGGCGCTCCTAACCCTCGGCGACGGCCAGGTCATCGAGACCGTGCTCATGGAAAACGCGCGCGGCGAGCTCACCATCTGCGTGTCCTCGCAGGTGGGCTGCGCGATGCGCTGCGGATTCTGCGCCACCGGGCGCATGGGCCTCAAGCGCTCGCTCGACGCGGACGAGATCATCGACCAGTACCGCTTCTGGCAGCACTTCCTCGAGGACAACAAGCACCGCGGGGGGCTGCACTCGGATTTTTCCGCCATCCCGCCGCGCATCTCGAACATCGTCTTCATGGGCATGGGCGAACCGCTCGCGAATTATGAGAACGTGAAAACCGCTCTCAATGTTCTGCTCGCGCAAACGGACCTCGGCCCCACGCGCATCACCGTGTCCACGGTCGGCGTGCTCCCGCGCCTGGAACAGATGCTCACGGACAAGACATGGCCGCACGTGCGCCTCGCGATTTCGCTCCACTCCGCCATCGCGGAAACGCGCAAGCAGATCGTCCCGACGTCCTACGACGACTTCCTGCCCAGGCTCGCGGACTGGGCCCGACGCTACCTAACGATACTCGGCAACCGACGGCATCACCTCACGTTCGAATACGTGATGCTCAACGGCGTCAACGACACGGACGATCACGCGCGGGCCCTCGCCGCGTTCGTCCGGTCCATCGGGAACGTGAAGTGCAACCTGATCCCCTACAACCTCACGGACTGCGAGTTCGCGCGCAGCGAGGATTCGCGGATCGAACGGTTTCTCCGCATTCTGGAGAACGCCGAAGTGACTGCCACGCGACGACGCACCATGGGCGATGACATTGCCGCGGCGTGCGGACAACTAATCGTGCTTTCCGGAAAGACCGCCTAGCCAGGGCGATTTTTTTTGGCACGACGAGTTGTGGATAGTGTAAACTTGACACGATTTATTGCCCGTATTAGTTTGTGTATAGATAATACGTTTCAAGATCGGGGCCAAATGCCCATATGGGAGACGCATCGGAACAACACATCAAGCTTGCGGCGGACGCCGTCATTTTTACCGTGCGCGACGGCGCACTGATGGCGCTTCTCATTCAGATGAAAAAAACTCCGTACACCGGCATGTGGGCCGCGCCAGGAGGGATGATCGAACAGAATGAAACGACCGAGACCGCGGCGCGACGCATTCTCAATATGCAGACGGGCGTGACCGACGCGCACCTCGAGCAGCTCGCCACATTCGACGACCCGAAGCGCGACCGACTGGGCCGCGTGGTGAGCGTCGCCTACGTGGCGCTCGTGTCAAGCGAGCACGTGGAACTGAAGACCACGGAGAAGTACCAGGACGTCCGCTGGTGGCCGGTCCGCAAGCTCCCTGCCCTGGCGTATGACCACAAGGGCATCCTCGCGGTGGCGGTCAGCCGCCTGCGCGCGAAGCTTGAGTACACAAATGTCGCATGGAGCCTGCTTCCCAAGAAATTTACCCTCTCGCAGCTGCAGGAGGTATACGAGATCATCCTCGGCCGTACGGTCGACAAGCGTAACTTTCGCCGCAAGGTGCTCGACCTGAAACTGGTGGAACCGACCGGCAAAAAGTCCGCGAGAGGCGCGCATCGCCCGGCGGAATTGTTCAAGTTCAAACAGCGGAAGATGGAATACGTCGACGTGATGTAGATATCGTCAAATTGACACGCAAAAGGCCTAAAATCCTCTTTTTTCAAGGGAACAGGCGAGTTACGGTAACATCGCTTGACAAAACCCCAAAAATATGAGAAATTCCGGGGCCGCTCGTCGACGAGCGCGGGGATAAGAAACCCTCTTAACCCAGCGCCCGTCGAGGAATCATACCGATGAATCGAAGGGATCATGAGTTCTCTAACAAAAAAGGAGGCCATCCAATGGCCATCAAAGATGAGGGCCTGAAGGCCCGCTTCGCCGCGTTCGTCGCCGCCCTCGGCAAGCCCGAGGATCACATCGAGGTCGCCCTCAGGGGCGAGCTCGGCGACACCATCGACGACGCCGCCGTCAACAACCTCGGCGACTCGGACATCACCCCGGACGCGGACCTGCTCGCGGCGCTCACCGGCGCCGGCGTGGCAAGGGCCACCGCCCGTGCGGCGATCAAGGGCATCCGCAACGTCCCGGCCCCGGTCGAAGCCGCACCCGCGGTGGCGGCCGCGAACGGGCGAGCCGAACGACAGCTCGCCCTGCTCCCGGTCCTCAAGGACGACACCAGCTTCGTCGCGGCCCTGGCCTCGGGCGGCACCGCAAAGATGCCCACGGAAGATGCGGTCGCGGCGATCCGGGCGGCGTTCGCGAGCAGAACCGGCCTGTACGAGATCCTGCCCAAGCTGCTTGACATGATGAAGCAGCGCGCCGACGAGATGGAAGAGCCGCTCGACGAGAGCTTCTACTCCCTGCGCAAAGAGGTGGCGCGTCGTCGGTACGCCGACGTACTCGCGGCCTTCGACGGCATCGGCGAACTGATCACCGACAAGGAGAAGGCCAAGTTCCTGGACCGCGTGGAGCAGCTCTGGACCGTGCTCGAGGTCTTCCAGCAGCAGTTGGAAGCCTACCGTCAGGCCTACAAGGACGATTCCGGCGACATCGGCGCGGCCATCGCCGCGATCCGTGACGGCGGCGTGGCCATCGACATGCCCGACGTGGGTCCGGTGGTCGCGGCGGCCCGCGGCGTGCTGGAGCGGTTCAACCGCGCCTTCGCCGGCCTCGGCATCCCGGTCGCCCGCGCGCTCGCGGCCGATGCCATCCGCACCCGCGAGATCCTGCGTCGTCCGGGCCTTCCGGCGACCATCGGCGCCACGACCTTCGACGAGATGCTCAAGAAGCTCGAGGTGAACATCCCCCCGGACGTCGCCGAGATGGAGACCTCCGTGGCGCGGTACGTGCTCAGCCTGATGAGCCTGCCGAGCTCCCCGGTGGAGCAGCAGCCGCAGTTCATCCTCGCCCTCCAGCGCCTGGGCAAGCCCATCCCCTGGGCCACGCTCGCGCAGCCACGCCTGGCGCGCACCGCTCCCCCCGCCACGCGCAGCCGCGGCAGCGAGCGCGAGGAACCCCCCCGCCGCTACTGACGCGGCACAACCTGGCGAGCTAGGCCCCACTTGGGCCGAAGCTCGCCTCTTTTCCTCCATCCTCCAGAAACGTTTCTGAAGGGCGGAGTCAAAGGAGTTTTCCATGCGAGAAATCGCACGTACCATCGCGCTCACGTCGCCGTTCGTGCAGGGGACCGTTCTCCTGGCCGCGCGCATGCTGCATTTGCAGCCGTCGGACGCGCAGTCCGTCATCGAGAGGCTCACCCCTGGGCGTTCGCCGACCTTCGGCGAGCTCTGGGACGTGAAGGGTCCGGACGTCGAGCGGCTCGCCGCCGACGCCGGTGCCAGCGTGTCCCCAGTGGACGCTCGCGCGCTCGCGGAGCTCTGCCGCGATGTGGACCCGTGGACCCCGATGTGCCCCAGCTGCGGCGAGCTCACGCTTTCCGCGGTCGCGGGCAAGGTCTATGAAGTCCCCGCCCTCGGCACGGTGTGCCCCTTCTGCTCCGCCGCCGCCATCGCTCTCTCCCCCGTCCTCATTCGCCGGGTGAACTGGGCAACCGGCGCGCTCGTCGAGCCCGGCATCACGGTGGACATCCGCTCTGTGCCCGGCAAGGCGATCCCGTTCATGGACGACGAGTTCCGCGCGTGGGCCGGCCGCGTCGACGCGAATCTCGACCGCGCACTCGCCGAGGCAGGCCTCCCGATCTACGCCTTCCTCGCCCTCCTCAACCTGCGGCTCGGCCGCTTCGAGAAGTTGGGCTGGGAGGAGGCGAGGGAGCTGCTCGCGCGGCCCGACGCGTTCGGCCTGTGGCAAGAGCTCGACCGACTCATCGCCGATGCGTTCCGCTTCGCCGACGAGCGCGAGGTCACCAACCTCCCGCGCCGCTTCCTCGCCGACGGCCGCTCGCGCGACCAGTTCGGCGAGGTGAAGATCAACGGCCGCGCCTACCTGCTCGCGGGCCGCATCGCCCAAGGCGACACCAGCGACGTGTACCTGGCGCGCACCGACGACGCAATGCCGCTACACGTGATCGTGAAGGCGCTGGTCACAGATGACCGCGACTTGCTGCGGCACGAAGTCGCCAACCTGAAGACGCTCGCCACCGCGGACGTGAGCGGCTCCGAGCTGTTCAAGTCCACGGTTCCCGAGTACGTCATGGAAGGCGTCATGCGCCGTCCGGACGGGAGCGAGTGGCCCGTGGTCGCGTACCGCTACCGGCACGGCTTTGACTGGTCGCTCGCGGACGTGATGGGCGAGTACCCCGAGGGCGTGGACGTCGAGACCATGGTCTGGATGGCCAACCGGCTCTTCCTCAACATGGATTGGTTCCACGCCGTCGGGCTCGTGCACGGCGCGCTCATCCCCCCGCATCTCGTCATCCACGCCCGCGATCACTCCATGGTCCAGGTGGGCTGGGGGATGGCGGTGCGGCCCGGGCAGAAGCTCGTCGGGATCAGCGAGGCCTACGCGGCCTACTACCCCGAGGAGGCGCTCGCCGGGCGCGTGAACGAGCTGACGGACTTCGCCATGGCGGCACGTTCGCTGATCGCGGTGGTCGGGGGGAACCCCGCCACCGGCCAGCTCCCGTCTCATGTCCCCGAACCCGTCGGGGAGATGCTCGTCCGCTACGCCCGGTACACGGGCGCGCCGACCCGCGGCCTCCGGACGACGGGGATGGACCTCTACAACGACTGGAGGACCACGATGGAATCCGTCTTCGGACCTCCCCGCTACCACCCCTGCCACATGCCGCGGCCCACCGCCACGGCGAGGAGATAGACATGGGAGCCGGAAACTGGGGCAGCACCGCTGCCCGCGCCCGTACCGAAACCCGCGCCGCGATGCCCGTGCAGACGGTCTTCACGGCGCGCGGCGTCCACCCGTCGATGGACCCGCGCGGGATCCTGTTCCGCGAGTCCCGCGACAGCGCCGAGCATCCGACCACCCGCGCGGTGGCCTGGTTCCTGGACGTCACAAGGTCCATGGACCGCATCCCGCACGCCCTGGCCACCCGCACGCTGCCGGACTTCGCCGACCGCGTGCTCTCCCTCTTCCCCCACGCCCAGATCCTGTTCGGGGCCGTGGGAGACGGAGAGGACGGCGACCGCGCACCATGGCAGATCGGCCAGTGGGAGAGCTCGGACCACCTGGTGGACCAGTGGCTCACCCGCATCTTCCTCGAGGGAGGCGGCGGGCCGAACGGCGAGGAGTCGTACGACCTCGCGCTGTACTTCCTCGCCCGGCTGGCGCGCATCGACTGCCTCGAGAAGCGCGGCCTGAAGGGGTACGCGTTCCTCACCGGCGACGAGCGGCCCCGCAAGCGCGTCAGCGCGCGCGTGGTCAACCAGCTCCTCGGCCGGCAGGAGCTTGCCGCCGACATCCCGATCGAGCAGATCATCGCGGAGGCGGCGGAGAAGTTCCACCTCTTCTACCTCATCCCGGACCTGCGCCGGGCCGAGGACTGCGCGAGCGCGTGGCGCGGGCTCATCGGCGAGCACGCCATCTGCATGGAGTCTCCCGACGACGCGTCGCTCGTCGGAGCGGAACTCATCGGGCTCACCGATGGAACCTACTCCGGCACGCTCACGGAGATGAAGCGCCGGCTCACCGACCAGGGCGTCGACAAGAAGGTGGCGACGCGCATCTACCGCGCGATGCTCCCCTACGCGATGACCATCGGCGCGGCCGAGCCGACGCGCGACGTCTCCGACGTCCGCGATCTCCCGGTCGCTCGCCAGAGCGGGATTCGCCGGCTCGCGGCATCCTGAACAGCCAGGGGCACCCATCCATCCGCATCGCGATGGTTGCCCCTGGTATCTTTTCCAACGTTCTTCCATGACACCTGAAGCTCGTTCCACAGTGGGACAGGCGGCAGGTGACAGAGAAGAAACACCCATCAAGAAGGAGGTTCCCAATGGGAGCCGGTTCCACCAGCAGCGTACGCGTCCAGGCGCGGTCACAGGCCCGCCAGAACATGCCCAAGCAGAAGGTCTTCACGCAGACCCTGCTCCATCCCAGTATGTCCCCGCAGGGCCTCATCGTGCGCGAGTCGCGGGATCTCCCGGGCGAGCACGAGGACTCCCTCGGCGTCATCTTCTCGATGGACATCACCGGCTCGATGGGCCACATCCCAGTCGAGCTCGCCACGCGGACCATGCACGAGTTCATGCCGGCGCTCGCCCGCCTGAGCCCCGACGTGCAGGTGCTCTTCGGAGCCGTGGGTGACCCGTTCGATGGGGGCGAGGCGCCCTGGCAGATCGGGCAGTTCGAGTCCGACGACGAGAAGGCCGACGAGTGGCTGACCCGCCTGTGGACCGATGGCAGCGGCGGAGGCGCCCCGTACGAGGGGTACGACCTCCTCTTCTACTTCGCGGGCTACCACACCAGCATGGACTGCTGGGTGAAGCGCCAGAAGAAGGGCTACCTGTTCATCACGGGCGACGACATCTGCCGCGCCGAGGTGGACGCGGGCTGGGTCAACCGCCTGCTCGGGCGCCAGGAGCTGGCGGCGGACATCCCCATCCAGACGGCCATCGCGAAGGCCGCGGAGATGTACCACGTCTTCTTCCTCATCCCGGACGCAGAGCGCGAGCACAACTACCGCGACGGGCAGTACGTTGGCGACCACTGGCGCAAGATCCTGGGGAAGAACGGCACGGTCGTCGTGCTCGACAACTCCACTGACACCGCCGTGGTCTCCTCGATCCTCTTCGGCCTCCGCGAGGGCGCCTACGGGTCGCTCACGGC
>Ga0156524_117_pt3 | contig 13549 bp, 19 predicted proteins | sample RifOxyB3_FD_111919 | JGI IMG/M metagenome (GOLD analysis project Ga0156524, IMG submission 111919) | Candidatus Uhrbacteria bacterium RIFOXYB12_FULL_58_10 | reverse complement strand
ATCTCATGTCGCCTTTGCGCTTTGGCCGGCCAGAAAGCCTTGCCACGACGCGCTTTGGCGACAGCGACTCTCCCTAAGGTGAGTCGCAGATCTTGTGCCGGGCGACATCGGCCCGGCAAATTTCATGATGATCGAACCACCTCCGCCACGGATCGCTCCATGTGTGCATGCGGGGGGGTCTACTTCTTTTTTTCTTTTCAGGGCTAGAACACTTGGACCTCCTGGGTCCTTCGGGGGGGGAGAACGATCGGCCAAACCTTCGGCCAATCGCAGAGAGACTATATCATACAACCATTCACTTGTCAATCCTTCTACTATTATTTCCTCTTCGAGACGTTCTAAAATTCAAACAATGAATAATGTAATTGGGCTTAACGTGGCCAAATATTTATATTATGTACACCAAACCCTTGACAAACTTTTCAACCTGTGTTATCTTGTGCTTGTCAAGTTGAGAACGGCACTTGCAACGAGCCGCGACAAGACCGAGAGGAGAGAGTTTCAAGAGACAACAAAAGACCTGGGGCAAGCGAAACGGAAACGTTTTCGCCCCGGGTCTTTTGTTCCCAGGAACATGGCCGTCATGGCGTCCCCAGCGCTCTGATGACCAGTTTCCTGGGAACAAAGGCCCAGAATCGGAAGTCAGGCACGCGCAGATGCCTGGCAAAGAGGGGGATTCGCTCCCAGCTGGAAACCTTGCGAACGGCACTAACAGGGAGCCGCGCCGCCGCAAGTACCACGAATGCGACCGTGAAACCGTCCAGAGGGACAGTGCTTCTCCCCGAGTGTGGCCACACAAGGGGAGCGAAGACGCTCTCGACGGCGAATCGGAAGGAAATGCGGACGCGGGTACCGTAGCCCCGCGAACGCAAATCCACTGCGACAGACCCGTAAGTTTCGGGTAGTGCGGAGAGGTGACGTGGAGATGGCGAATCATCCGTCCACGCCCTCGGCTAGTACGCAAACTGGATACCCGCGAGTCAATACGATCGCGCGCGGTGCCAGCGAGCCGAAAGCATAGCCTGGTAGGTAGGCGAGTGGACACTGTCTGCTCATACCGCCTGGCAAGAGCGAGACGATGCTTTGTGGCATGGGGCGGGGACCACGCACCCCCGCATGACCCACTCGCTCGCGGCCACGGTTGAAACAGACCAAGCCGCATCTGCTTCCATGAGGAGCGTCGAGTCGATTCGTCGATTCCGCTCCTCTCCCCACTTCCCTTCGCGACGCGGTCGCGGACGGAAGGGGGGATATGCGCCTGATTCCTGGAGGACCACCAACCGCTCGCGGTCCGGTCCTCCTTCTTCTTTCGTGCACGACGCATGTCGCGTCGTACGCGGATTGGAACACACCGGAGGTACACCATGAGCGCAGAAACCAAACTCGACGTCGTACGCATGGAAAACGGCGAGTACTGGATCGTGATCCGTTCCACCGGCGACACGGAAATCGAGTGCAACGGGGCGTGCGGCCCTTTGCGCAAATGCGCGACCTACGAGGAGGCCGAGGGCGCTTTCGCCGCAATGAGCGATGAGGACTCGGAGGACTACGAATACACCGAGTACGGCGGCCGGATGCCGTCGCGCAAGGAACTCGAATCGGCTCCCCCGCGATTCCTGTGGAGCCAGGTCAAGGTTGGGTTCGGAACCCGCAAATGCGGGTGCCTGGACCACCGCGACATCGGCCGCCAGGAATGGTGGGTGCGGGAGTACACGAACGTGCCGTTCGATGAGGACCCCGAAGACCGCGCAAGGGTCATTGGGGAAAATCTCACGTACGCAGAGGCCGTCACGCTGGCCAGCACGTACGCCACCGAACAGCCTGGCGAATGTCAGGCCGTGCTCCCAACGCACTTCCGTGCGTTTCGGGACTACGACCGGCACGACTGCTGGGGACACGACAGCGACTACTGGCGCCTATGCCTGCCGAGGGCCGCCCCGCCGGATCCCGCCGATGGCGGTTTTGGCAGCTGAGGGCCGCCAAGTAAAACCTTCTGTCCAGCCCGCGCGTTGGACTCCTCCCTTTTCTCCACGACATAGGTCGCGGACGAAAGGGAGGCAACCGATGAACCGAACCGTACGCTTTGACCTTTCGATCGATCGTTTCATTCGCTCGCAGCTGTTCCGGCTTCTGTACCGCGTACCGAAGCGCGACCGGTGCCAGGCACTGTCCGACGTGTGGCTCATCCTCGAGGGCGACTATGGCGGGCAAATCTACCTGAGCGTACCGTGGCAATGCGTTGCTCGCACGGCGAGGATCGGCGAGTTGCTGCGCGGAATCGACGCGCTGTGCTGGGGATGCAACGCGCTCGCCGGCGCGTCCGCGCGGCTCGTTCGTCCGCGTTCAGCCGCAAAGATCGTTGCTGAGCTCACGCTCAACGGTGACGCACCCGCCGAGGTCGCCGCCGCGTTCGGATTCGAGAGCCTCGACGAATTCGTCGAGGCCAACCGAATGTTCGTATCGGGCGGCATGGGCGGAGGACAATTGCTTCAGAACCGCCTGTGGCTGCACGACGAACTGCGTGGGCGCGACATCGTGGTCGAAGGCGTCCAACCTCTCCTCGACGAGCTGCGTGGCGCGACCAACGGAGAGATCCGTGACATGGACTGGAACGGCCAAGCCATGCGGCTCCTCAGTCTCCAGACCGCGTGACGCCGATGGGTCCTCGGAGGGCGACCCGTCGAACCTTCTGTCCAACCCCGGCGTTGGACCCCTCCCTTTTTCCCGCGACTCATCGCTACCAATACCGGGCATTGGTACTAGGTCGTTGGCAGATCGCGTTTTTTCATTTCAGGATTGACAATTGAGCCAACGGGCCATAGGGTAATTGCGCGCCATCCTAATACGACGCGACCAGGAGCATTCCCCATGCCCGAACGAAGGACCCCGCTTGCCTTCACGATCGTCATTACTCCGAACAGTCGCGGTGGCTACGAGGTCGAGACCTCGCCGCGTCATCCTCTCATCGCGGAGGTCGTCGAGACGACTCTCCGTGGCCGCGTTACGCTTCGAAGGGATCAGCCGACAGTTATCACCGCGCCGACAAATCGAAGCATGCCCCCGATGGTCAACGGATTCATCGCGCCGAGGATTATTCTCAGGGGCCTCCTGCAACTCGCTGAGGTGGGCGCGGAAGACCTGCGTCAGGTCGAACTGATCGTCATCGGCTACCTGTACGACGCGGTCGTCGCGGCCGTGCTCGGCTCCTTGGAATCCAGGGGGTTCCCAACAAACGGACCGCCGACCATCGCGATTGACGACGGTCCAATCCCGCAAATCCGCACCGTCACGCGCTCCTGGTGGCGCGACGTGCGGCACGTGGTCATGGCACGCGACGAAGGGACCGTCATTCGTTTGCGCGGCATCCCGCGCGGGGAACCGTTCGCGAAATGTGGCAACGATCGCATCCTCGCAAGGTTCGCGACGCGTCTCGCCCACGAGCTTCGCGTCCCCGTAGAACGGATCGTAATCCAGGACTACCTGCAAGTCGCCTGACCCGTAGATTCTCGTCCGGGTCTTTTTTCTTTTCAAGCCATGAGTATCACTGGAATTCCCGAGAGATTCGGTCCTTTACCAAAAAATAGGTGACTGATACCATTCGAATGAACCAAACGAACCATATGTCTGAACAGAATCCTTCACCACGCCCGCCGGAAGGGTTGGACGGATCAACAGAAGACGTTTTGAAAGCCGTAAGGCATCTTGAGGAGGCAGCCGAGGAAGCCGAACAAACAGTCCTCGAACACCTGAAGCGCGATGCGGCGGAAAAGCTCGCAAAACGCAACGAGCCGGGCGAGGCCTGAATCAAAATCTCCCCATGCCGGGGAGATTTTGATTTGCGTGGGTTGCAGGAACGCTGACTCGCCCGCAAGTTTTCTGTGCAGCGTGGATGCCCTCAGGGTCAGAAGGTCCGCATCCGACGACTTGATCTCATCGAGCCGTTCGCGCAGTCGGCGCTGGATGCCGACGAGCTGTTGCAACCGATGCGCCTGTTCCTGATCTCGAAATCCGGAATACATGTCTTCCCTGCTGAGCCCGTCCATGAGCTCGACCACGGACGAAGCGTCACGCGCGAACTTTGGATTTTCCCGCATGCGTTCCTTATAACGTTCGACGCTGGCCCGTAAGTTCTCGGACACGCGGGCTTCCCTCCCGATGACGTTGCCAACCAGCTGTGCGGAAAGCGAACGAACCTGCAGCTCGACCTGCCGAATGGCCTGTCGCAGGAGCAGGGAGCGAATGGGATGTTCGCGCATCTTTTCCGGGTCCCCCCCGGTTTCCTTGATGACGTTCCGAAGCGTTTCCCGATCGATCCCAAGAATGACCATTGGCTGGCCGCGCAACGATGTCTCATAAGGATTCTTCGTTGCGCGTGACGGGGAACGAAAGTATTTTACGTCGACCCCGCGTTCCACCTTTGATAACTTTTTCTCTAACAGAGAGTCGTTTTCCGAAACCGTAAAATCAATCGCCAAACGGAACGCATTTCGCGGGTCGTCAGACGGCCACTCGAACACGCCGTCGACGCCGTTCAAATAATCGTCATATTTCGTTGACCGGACGAATGCCGCCCCAAACCAATCCTGGCGGCCGAGCTCGACCTCCATGACATTTTCTAAAAAACCGCCGTAATCAACGCCGTTCTCGACGGGAGCCGGAGCGAATCTGCTCGCGACCGATCTTTGGTACGCGTAGTCCTTCTCTCGTCGGTTATCCGAAACGTGTCGAAATGAGCGGATGTCCACTGGCGCTTCGGCGTACTCGGCAAGCCGCTCGTATTTTTTTGCCACCACACGGATGTCTCTCGACGCTTCCAACGGGACGCGTTTCCGATCGCGTTGCACCAACGCTTCCGCGCGCGCAACCGTTTCTCTTCTGGGGTTCTTCGCGAGCGCTTCGATGTGCTGACGATATGTGTTCGCCTTGTCTCGTTCTCTTACTGTCGTTTCACTTAGCAAATCAGTCACGCGAGAAGCCAAATAATCTATGGCGCGAAACCAATCGTTTCCAGGTTTTGTTTTCTTTCCAAGGACGCGCGCCCGCGCGATGCGCTCTCGAAACTGCAAGAGCATGGCAATACGGGCCACGCGGAACCGCGGATCCTCAGGAGACAGCGCACGGAATGCCTCGGGCAACGCCTTGCTGCGCGGCGGAAGAATCTCAATATCAATATTCTCTCCTGTCGCCCCATGCCCCCAACGAACACGGTTGGCAAGCACCTCGACGTTCTTCGAACCCGCCTTGGTCAGCGCGGACGCGAGATCCGACTCGATCGTCGGGCGTTCGATGGTCCGTTCAATTTCCGCGAGAAATCGAGGTGCCTCCATTTCCATATGCGATGTTGATAGATCGCTCACCGGGCGAAATCGCGCTCAGCGAAACCACGTGCGATGGATTCCATTGTACACCATCGACCGCGCGTGGCCATTCAATAAGCGTGACCGTGTCGGGCGCGCCGAGATATTCCTCCAACCCGAGCGCGGTAATTTCGCACGCGGACTTCAACCGGTACAGGTCGAGATGCACGACGCGAAACTTTCCGTGGTACACGTTCATGATCGCGAACGTCGGGCTTGTCACGGGGCCGGTGACGCCAAGCGCCTCGCACAGTCCTTGCGCGAACGTCGTTTTTCCCGCGCCAAGTTCGCCATCGAGCGCAACGACTTCGCCCCCGCGCAGCGTGGCGACAAATTCCGCCGCAATCTGTTTCGTTTGTTCCGGAGAGGAGGAAATCATACGAATCTCATGTTCGGATCCGCCTCAAGGTCAAGCGGATCCGAAAAATCCTTGCGCCGTGCGCGATAATAACCCGCGGCCGCGATCATGGCCGCATTGTCGCCCGTGAATGCGAGCTCCGGAACGAAAAACTCAGGCTGTGGATCGCGTGTCGCGAGTTGTCCCGCAAGCGTTTCACGAAGCGAATAATTCGCGGCGACGCCGCCCGCGAGAATCACGGACTTCGGCTGGTACGCATCAACCGCACGCAAAGTTTTCGCGACGAGCGTATCAATAGCCGCGGCTTGAAATGATGCGCACACGTCCTCGACGAGGTCACCGGGATGCGCGGCACGACGAACGGCTACCGCAGTCTTCAGGCCAGAAAATGAAAAATCAAAATCTCCGCTCTCAAGCATCGGGCGCGGAAAATCGACTGCGGACAAATTCCCCTGTTGCGCCATCTTCGAGACCGCCGGGCCGCCCGGATATCCGAGCCCGAGCAATTTTGCCACCTTGTCGAACGCCTCGCCCGCCGCGTCATCGCGCGTGCCCCCAATGCGCGCATACTCCCCATGGCCACGCATGAAGACAAGTTCGGTATGTCCCCCGGAAACAAGCAGCGCGAGCGCTGGGAATATCAAGGGACGGAAGGACGAATATAGGTGTCCCTCAAGATGGTTCACGGCCACGAGCGGCTTTTGCCAGGCCCACGCGAGCGTCTTCGCAAGCTCCACGCCAATCCTGAGCGCGGGCACGAGCCCAGGCCCCGCGGTCACGGCGACCACGTCCACGCCCGAGCCGTCATGTGCGACTCCCAACTCGAGAAGCAGTGGGAGGATTACGTCCACATGCTCGCGCGCGGCCACCTCCGGCACCACGCCGCCGTACTTGGCATGCAGCGCGGCCTGCGACGCCACCAGATTCTTCTCAATCAAAACGCGGTCGCCCTCGCCACGCACGAGAGCTACCGCGGTTTCGTCGCAACTCGATTCGATGCCAAGGATACGCATATCGCGTATACCCTACCGGATCTGTTCCTACCAATCAACCTTTTTCCGGCAGGCCTTCTTTCTCGCCTCGCGAAAATCCGAGTCCGCATTTTTTTTCTTGATACCTTTTGGAACATGCGTCTCCACGCGCTCCTCCGGCACCTGAATCGCCTCGTGCGCCTTTTGATGCAGCCGTTCGATGCAAGCGGCCTTGTTTTGCGACTGTGACCGCTCCTCGTCGCATTGCAAAATAATTTCGTCGTCCTTCGATACCTTAAGTTTTTCGCGAATCAGGGCCTTTTCCTCCGCGGAAAAGGATCCGGAACGGCCAACGTGCCAGTGCAGTTCGGCCTTTGAGCTTGTTTTGTTAACCTTCTGTCCGCCTGAACCGCCAGAACGAACGAAGGTAAGGGTCACCTCGTGTTCAGGAATGACACGACGGCCTTTTTTATCCAAAGTAAACTCTACGGATTGCTCGCGCGCGTTGACCGTACCCTTTTTTTCTTTCGTGGGATCAAACCCACCTCGAAACTCGGAAAAAGCCATATGATGATTGACAATTCGATGCATACATGATAACACAACGCCGGAGGTTCTCAATGGCAAACGTTCCCGAAGCCCAGCCGGAAATCCTTTCGGCCGACATCGTCGTCCTCTACAAAAGGAACGACAACACCTACGACATCCTGCTCATCCGTCGCGGTGGCGAGACCGAACGCGGCAAGCTGGCCCTGCCCGGTGGCAAGAAGAACGCCAAAGACGGCACCATCGCCGTGACCGCGCAGCGTGAGCTCTATGAGGAGGTGGGCATCCACGCCGAACTCGATGAGCTGAGCGTCTACGGCGTCCTCGACGGCCCGGGACGCGATCCGCGCGGCGACAATCGGACGTCGATCGTGCACATCCTCGACGCGTCCCCCGCCCAGGTGCGGGACGCAAGGGCCGGCGACGACGCGAGCGAGCTGGTCCGCATGCCGCTCGCGAATGTCCAGCCCAACCTGATGGCGTTCGATCATGCCAAGGTCATCGAGCGACTCCAGAGCGACTACGCCTGATCCCACCCGGGATCTTTTTTCATTCCTTTGCCGTTTCCATGGTTCGGCTAACGCTCCAGAGAAGCGTGAATAATTGTTCGTACGTTTCGCGGAGCATTTTGCTTTCTACGGTCCAGGCGAGCCCTTCCGCCTTGGTTGTGAAAAAGGCAACTGTGTTATCCCAAAACATAATAGAACAGCGAAACGTAAGCTCGCGCGGCAAAAATTTGGCCTCGCGTAGCTCGCGCACGTGCATTGCCTTCGAGTACTTTTTTATCTCGTGCGCCTCGACGCGCAGGCTGTTCAACCGCACGCCTTCATTTACGCGCCTGCGCGTAAAGTGAAACTTTTCCCCAAGCACGTCCTGTAGGTCCTCCGCGGAAACGATCTCGTGCACGAGCTTGTCCTTCGCGCCAAGCGCCGCGTGAAAGATGTCTGCCGCGCGTTCGCGCTCATACACGCGAATCTTCGGCGTCGTCACCGGCTCAGTCTTCATTTTTTGCAGCATCGGCACAATCACAGCCACTTCCTCCGACTGCCGCTCAAGGATACGGCGAAGCACGACCGGGTCGTCGGCCTCGAACGCGCTGCGTGACTTCCGCTTGGTCGCACTCACGATGCCAATATTCACCAAGCGCCTTACGACCGACTGGACCGTGGTAACGGGCAGGCCGGTTTGACGCGCAATCGGCGAAAGCGTGGTCGATCCCATCGACAGCATGGCCAGGTACACGCGCCGGTCCGTTTCCCGAAGACCGAAGCGTTCTAACACTTCTTGAATTTCCTTTTTCATAACTACGATTTATTTCGTAGTTATTACATTAGATTATTTTGCTTAGACAAGCAAGTTTCTATTCAGAAATTGATTTGCTTACGAATTTTTGTATCAAATATTTTGTGCGGACCGTATGCTGGCATTGTCAGCGTGGCGCTGGCGCGTTCCTTCCAACGGAGATCCCCATGCGACTTCTTGAAAAGGGTCCGGACCCCAAAGGATGCCGTGAACTTCGCTGCAAGGGCAACGGCGTCGGAAACACGGCCGGATGTGGCGCGCTGCTGCTCGTGTCACCACGCGACGTGAAGAGCTTCGTTTCCCACGATTACGGCGGCGGCTCGGACACGAACTATTACTTCGTGTGCCCGGTGTGTCACGCCGAGACGTACGTCTCGTACTCCACATTCTCTTCCTGTCGCTAGGAGCTTTCATGAAGGTCATCAAGGACGGCCGATGGAATGAGCCGTGGTCCATCGAGATCATCTGCATGAACACGGCCTGCGGGGCAACGCTCGAGGTGGATGAACACGATGTCGTCGCCACCAACCAGCAGGGTTCCCGATACGAATGCCGCTGCTGCGTGTGCGGCCGATCGACGCAAATTCCAGCCGACCGAATTCATCTGCGCGTTCGCGGCGTTTCCGACCAGCGTCGGCAATGGTGACACAAATGAAAAACGCGACCCGAATCGAGCCGCGCCTTCTCTCGCCCGTTGACCGCAACGGGCTTTTTCTTATGCCGCCTTGTTGTTTTCCAAAATGCCGGCCTTGTAAAGTTCCACCACCACGAGAAACGCGGCAAGAATCGTCGGACCGAGAATGAATCCGATGGGACCGAATGCCTCGAGCCCGCCAAGCATGGACACGAGAATGAGCAGCCCGTGCATGCGCGTGCGGCCGCCGACCACGTACGGTTTCAACATGTTGTCAACGGTCGCGACCAGCGCGAGCGACCAAATGAGCAGCCCGACCGCGGAGGCAGATTCTCCGACCACGAAAAGATATGCCACGCACGGCAGCATCACGATGCCCGTGCCGAGCATCGGCACCTGCGCGGCAATTACCACGAGCGCGGCCCACAGGAATGCGCCAGGCACGCCGAAGATGGTCAGCCCGATGCCAGCGAGAATTCCCTGCACCACGGCAATGATAAGCGACCCGAAAATCACCCCGCGTACGGTTCCCACCATGCGCACCGCGATCTCGTGATCCACACTGTCGCGCAACGGGGAAAGCGCCAACATCTCCTTGCTAATGCGCTCGCGATCAAGCAGGAAATAATAGAGCGATACGAAAAAGATAAAGGCATTCAGGATGAAAACCGTGGTGCCCTGTAAGAACGTGCCAAGGTTCGACGTCGCCCACTGCGCCACGCTGCGAAGTAACCCCACCACGTCGAGTGAGAGAATGCCGTGCCGGATGAACTCCGGAAGCAGCAGGAATCCGGCCTGTTCCTCCAGTCGGAAGCTCGCGACCCAATCCGGATTTGCGACCGTGGACGCCACAATGTCGAACGCCTGGTCGAGCATCACGGCGAGGAGCGCCGCGAGCGGACCAACCACGAGAAAAAACATAAACGCGACCATGATCACCGCCGACACGTGCGGATGTCGCACCAGGCGCCTTACCCGCTTTTCAAGCGGGGCAAGAACCACGGCCGCGATGGCAGCGGTCACAAGCGTGATGGCATACGGGGCGATCACCTTCCAAAACAGCGCCGCGACCGCGGTCGCGAGCAAAAGAAAAAACCACCGGGCTATGTGAGTGTGCGATTCGGAAATACGTGACATATGCGCTCAGTTTACCACAGGCAATCCGCGCAACAAAAAACGGGGCTCAGGCCGTGAGCAGGAACGCCAGGAGCACGTTAACAATGACGAGCCAACCTGAGACGAACCAGATGCCGACTGGGTTGGCGGTGCGAGGATTTCTTATCGCAAAAGAAAAAGCCCGTCACGTCAGGACGGGGCGTGGCCGTGCTTGGTGACGGCCTCGGCAAAGATCTCGGCCGCGCGTCCGGTGAGTGCGACCGAGCGGGTCTCGGCGCCCTCGGGCCAGGGCGTGACGAGCAAGATCTGGCGAAACTCCTCCGTGGCCTCGGGCGGCGCACTTATCGCGAACTCGGACAACTCCCTGCAGACTCGACCGCGCAGGTCGAGACTGTACGACGCCTCAATCGCAATGACGAACGCTCCCACCATCCGGCTGAGCCAGTGCTTCCGGATGAGAAAGGCCTGCGCCGCCTCGTACGGAAACGCGCCAGGGTCTTCCTCCATGAGGATGCAGCACGCTGGCTGCAGCCACATGCCAACGCGTAGGGCGCCAGGCTCGAACGGCCCGTTGATGGTGCCGTCGGGCCGCACCTCGAGAAAGAACATCCGGTCATCCGATTCGATCACCATGGCGCGTCCCGCGGCGATATTCACCCACGCAACGCGTTTGCTTTCTGCCATCTTTCCCTCCTGGGCAGGGACGAACCATACGCCAGATCACCGAATCCGTCAACGCCTTGACGACCCATCGAAAATTTTCTATCATGCCGCCACAAACATGGCCCCATCGTCTAATGGTTAGGACACGAGCTTTTCAAGCTTGTAACCCGGGTTCGACTCCCGGTGGGGTCACCATCGCCGAATCGGCGTCCAAACACAACTCCCTGAAAGGGGAGTTTTGTGTTATCTTAGTCACTTTTTTATCCTTCACGTAAAAGTTCGAATAGATTTTTCTGATGGTGCGGTCGAGTTTGGCCGCAGAGCTTCGTCCGCTTCACGGACGGTCGCCTTCTCTTTTTTCACGTCTTCTTTGTAGAGCGAGGCGAGTGACGAGTCGTCGAGCTCCTCGATGCGCTTTTTGATTTCTTGCAAGCGCTTCTGCGCGTGATCTTTTTTCTGTTCCAAGCTCCGCAGGGTGTTGGCAGTTTCCCGCCTCCGACTTTCACCGATGCGGTGCATCTCCTCGACGTAATGGTTGTGCGCGACATCAAGCCGGAGCGGATGCTCCCGCAGCCATGCGCGCGCCGCCTCGATGACGATCTTCGCTCGTATATGCTGACGCTTACCTCCACGCATAGCGGGACAGCTCGGGGTGTTGCATCGGTAGTAAAGATACCGGACGCCCATCGCCTGCTTGTTCGCGATGCTCAAGACCATTGGCGCTTCACACCACTCACAGATCACCATCCCGCGTAGGCGGTTTCTTGCGGCAGGGAGGAAATAAACGCCGTGTCGACGACAACGGACAGACGTTCGTGTCCCGTTTTTCGTGGGTACTCTTCGGCCTTGAGCCACGCGGCGATCTCCTTGAGTCCCATACCCTGAAAGCGACGATCGAAGACACCACGGATGAGCTGCCAGTTCTCACTATCCGGCCTCATGCAGCCCATGTTGTCGTTGTAGTAGCCGTGCTTGGGCTTGCCAAGGTTCACACCCTCACGGGTTCGCTTATCGGTGGCATCTTTTACCCGACCGGCGTGACCTTCGACCCATTGTTTGGCCATAACGAAAGAAATCCCGAGGAGCATCTTTCCCTCGGCTGTGTTCATAAACGTCATGGAGTGGAAACGCAGGTCTTTGATGATGCCTTGATCCAGTAGGTCGATGATCTCGCCACCTTCGCGCATGTTGCGAGCAAGACGATCCGGTGCTCGCGAAATGATGCCGTCATAGCGACCGCGCATGAGTCCGTCCATCATCTCACGAAACTTCGGGCGGATACCCGGTTCTTTTGCGGACACCGATTCAGTAAATACTTTAGCGATCTTGAGGTTATACTGTTCGGCAATCGCCATGCAGTCCTTGAGCTGGTCATCCAAAGTCTGACGCTGCTTTTTGTCATCATCCGTGCTCTTGCGTCTATAGATGACGTAGAGGTAGTCCTCGGGCGGCTTTGTCTTCTGTGCCTTTTGTTCCTCAAAAGACCTCACGATGGCCTCAAACAGCCGTGAGGGTTCTCCCGACGCACATGTGTGGCCTCCACATGCCGTATGGGCACCCGTGAGGCTTTGCGTTTGATTCGTTCCTTTGGCATAGGCGACTTCTCCCAGTCCGGGAGTGATTTTCCTCAACATTTTAGCATGTTTGGAGCCAAAACACTGGACAAAGCTGTATTTTTGTGCTATTTTATGATGTCGTTTCTTGTAGGATCGACTCCCTACGGCAGGGTCAGCCGCGCTCATTCCCGGAGCAAACCGTGGAGTTCATCGAGAAGCTCGTGCAGCTCTGCGTGATGATCGCTGGCTTCCTGAACGCCGGAGCGATCGGACTGCAAGCTCGCACGCTCACCCAGACGAAGGACTCGAAGGGGCACACCCTGACAATGTACTTCGTCTTCCTCTTCATCCAGCTCTCGCTGGTGGCCAACGCCGTGATCCACAAGGACGCATGGCAGGCCTCCGGCATGGTGGCCTCGATGGGCACCACCTGCTAGATGATCGCCCTCATCCTCAAGTATCGGAGGCGTACATGAACCGTCGTCAGCGCAAGATGGGGTCGATCTTCTTCGGCCTCGTCTACCTCATGGCCGGTCTGACCTTCATGTTCTACCCGGTCGACATCTGGGGGAACAAAAGCACCATGTGGTGGCTTATCACTACGTTCAGCGTCGGTGACCCCATCATGAACGTGCTTTGGATCCTCGTGGGTAGCGTAGGATTCCTCCTGACTGGAGGTCTGCTCCTCGTCGTCCCGTTCCTCAACACCAAGTCCTGAAAAGGAGGTCACCGTGATCCGTTCCTTCGCCAACCTACTCATCTCGCTCAACCCCACCAGCGGCCAGCGCTCGTGGTGGATCGTCTGGGGTGCCGGCATGATCGCCTGGCTCGCCACCGCCCTCCCCTTCATAGACCTCTTCACCGGCAGCATGGTCGGGATCGGCAAGTATGGGGGGGAAGTGGCGGACCACCACAATGTTCGCCTACGGCGTCGAAATGTCGGCTCGTACGGCTGACTACTACTTCCTCGTCGTCCTGCTTGGAATCGCTGCCGTCAAGATCGGCTGGATCCTGATCAATGTCGGCGGCAGCTTCGCGAGGGGGTA
>Ga0156524_103_pt1 | contig 34197 bp, 23 predicted proteins | sample RifOxyB3_FD_111919 | JGI IMG/M metagenome (GOLD analysis project Ga0156524, IMG submission 111919) | Candidatus Uhrbacteria bacterium RIFOXYB12_FULL_58_10 | reverse complement strand
CCGCCACCCAGGCGCTGCTTACGCGCCGCGACGTGATCATCGTCGCGTCAGTTTCGTGTATCTATGGCTTGGGAAGCCCGAAGGAATACAGGAACACGGTGATGCAAATGAAAGTAGGCGAAGGGAAACGTTCGGAGATTTTGCATCGGCTCGTGGACATGCAGTTCGAACGGACCACCGCCGACCTGACGCGCGGCCATTTTCGGGCGCGCGGGGAGGTGCTTGAGATAATGCCCATGAACGAGGAGTTGATCTATCGATTGATTTTCGAGGAGGAGACCGTTCGTGAGATCATCTTGCTTGACTCGGTGAGTCGTAAGGAGATTGGTCATGAGCCGTTCGCGTGGATCTTTCCGGCGAAGCACTATGTCGTGTCTCCGGAGCATGAAAAAACCGCACTTTCCGGCATCAAAAAAGAACTCGACGACCAGCTCGCACTTTTTGCCGCCGAAGGTAAACCGCTTGAGGCGGAGCGCATTTCACGCCGCACGCGGTATGACCTCGAAATGATCAAGAACGTCGGATACTGCAATGGCATTGAAAACTACTCGCGACACTTTGACGGTCGCGTCGAGGGTGAGCCACCATACACGCTCATGGATTATTTTCCAGAAGATTTTTTGACCGTTATCGACGAATCGCACGTTTCAGTGTCTCAGATTGGCGGCATGTACGCGGGCGACAAGGCGCGCAAAGATGTCCTCGTCGAGCATGGGTTCCGGTTGCCATCGGCACGTGACAACCGTCCGCTCACGTTTGAGGAATTCGAGAAAAAAATTGGTCAGACCGTATTTGTGTCGGCCACGCCTGGGAAGTACGAAAAACAGCATTCTGAACGCTTTGTCGAGCAAATCATTCGACCGACGGGCCTCGTTGACCCTGAGATTGACGTACGGCCAGTCACGGGAGACAAACAGAAGGGTACGAAGGGACAAGTCGAGGACCTGATCGAAGAAATCGTCGTGCGCGTCGCGAAGGGAGAACGTACGCTCGTTACCACGCTGACCAAGAAGATGGCCGAGGATCTCACTGAGTTTTTAAAGGAACGCAGGATCATGGTGCAATATTTGCACTCCGACGTCGAGACGCTCGACCGCATCACCATCCTGTCTGATCTGCGCAAGGGCAAGTACGACGTGCTCGTGGGCGTAAACCTGCTTCGCGAGGGTCTTGACCTGCCGGAAGTCACGCTTGTCGCCATTCTCGACGCAGACAAGGAGGGGTTCTTGCGCTCTGAGACATCGATCATCCAGACCATCGGTCGTGCCGCGCGCAACGTCGGCGGCCGCGTGATTCTCTACGCCGATGTCATGACCGGCTCCCTTGAAAGTGCCATCAGAGAAACGGATCGTCGCCGCGAGATCCAAATGGCTTACAACGAAAAGCATGGCATCACGCCAAAGACGATTCAGAAGACAATCACGGACATCCGCAGCATGCTCGGAGCAAGTGAGGACGAAATAAAAAATGTGCTCAACATCGAAGTTACAGCTGAGCCGAAGGAAATTGAGGATCTCATCAAGGATAAAAGCGAAAAGATGCGCATTGCGTCGCACAGCCTCGACTTCGAGACCGCGGCAATTCTGCGCGACGAGATCATTTTGCTCAAAAAGGAATTAAAAGAGAAGAAAGGAAAACAGGGGCAAATACATGTATGAATGACAAGATCATCATCAAGGGAGCGCGGGAACATAATTTGAAGAACATCACGTTGGAGATTCCGCGCAACCAGTTGGTTACCATCACGGGTTTGTCGGGTTCCGGCAAGTCGTCGTTGGCATTCGACACGATTTTCGCGGAGGGACAGCGCCGCTATGTGGAATCGTTGTCCGCATACGCGCGGCAGTTTCTCGGGCAGATGGAGAAGCCGGACGTGGACGAAATCGAGGGACTCTCGCCGGCAATTTCGATCGATCAGAAGGCACACTCCGCGAATCCGCGCTCGACCGTGGCGACGATCACGGAGATTTATGATTACCTTCGCGTGCTCTACGCGCGCGTCGGCAAGCCGCATTGCGTGAAGTGCAAGAAGGAGATTGAAAAGCTGTCGAACGAGCAGATGGTGGATGTGGTTTTGAAGGGGACAGGTGGGACACAGGGGACAAAGGGAGCGGTGAAAATTCTCGCGCCCGTTGTTCTTGGTCGCAAGGGCGAATACTATCAGTTGTTGTACGACCTCTATAACTCGGGGTTCGCGCGTGTTCGTATCGATGGGCAGCTTTTCGACCTTTCGCAGCAAATCAAGTTGAAGAAATATCAGCAGCACACCATTGAGGTTGTTGTGGATTCCATTCCCGTTTCCTCGCTTATGAGCGACGATAAGGAGGCCCGCCAGCGGCTCGCTGATGCGCTTGAGACGGCTGTGCGGCGTGGAAATGACGTGGCGATTATCGCGTATCCCGATGGGACCGAGCGCATGTTGTCCTCCAAGTTTTCATGTCCGGATGACGGTTTTGCGTTTCCGGAAATCGAACCACGTTTGTTTTCGTTCAACTCCCCGTACGGCGCATGCCAGGTCTGTCATGGGCTCGGCACGGCCGAACTGTTCAGCGAGGAATTGTGCGGAGCGTGCACGGGCGATCGCCTGCGTCCAGAAGCGCTTCACGTGTGGCTGCCTCGATCTTCCGCCTCCACGGATACGAGCGGTCTGTCGATCGTCGATATCAGCCGAATGTCCATCGAGGCGGCCACGGAATATTTCAGATCCGTTCAGTTTTCCGAACGCGAGCAGGAGATCACGGGCCCGGTTCTCAAGGAGGTCGTGAATCGCCTGCAGTTCATGATGGATGTGGGGCTTCATTACCTTGCGTTGAATCGTATGGCAGGAACGCTCTCCGGCGGGGAGGCGCAGCGCATTCGTCTTGCGTCGCAGGTCGGATCGCGCCTTGTCGGGGCGTTATACGTTCTCGATGAGCCGACGATCGGCCTTCATCAACGCGACAACGATCGACTAATCGAGACGCTTTTGCAGTTGCGCGATCTCGGCAACACGGTGTTGGTTGTGGAACATGACGAGGATACCATTCGCGCGTCCGATTACATGGTGGAGATTGGACCGGGCGCTGGCGTGCACGGTGGGTTTGTCGTTGCAGCAGGTCGAACACCGGATGTGTTCAAGGATAAAAACTCGCTGACGGCCGCCTATCTGCGGGGGGACAAAAAGATCGAGGTGCCGGAAACGCGCCGGAAGGCGGGAAAGGATTCCATCAAGATTCGTGGCGCCTCGGAGAACAATCTGAAAAACATCGATGTCGACATCCCGCTGCGTCGGTTCGTTTGCGTGACGGGCGTTTCGGGTTCCGGAAAGTCTACGCTCGCGTATGACACCATGTACAAGGAATTGGCGCGTCGTTTGTATGGCTCCAAAGATCGTCCTGGCAAGCACACGGCGGTTCTTGGCGCGGAGTACATCGATAAAACCGTGCTCATTGACCAGGGCGCCATCGGTCGTACGCCACGCTCGAATCCCGCGACGTATACCGGATGCTGGGGGCCGATCCGCGAGATATTCGCGGCAACCGAGGAAGCGCGATTCCGTGGGTATAAGGTTGGTCGCTTTTCGTTCAACGTTCCAGGCGGCCGGTGCGAGAGCTGCGAGGGGCATGGAACCACGGCAATTGAAATGCACTTCCTTCCTACCGTGTACGTAACTTGTGACGTGTGTAAGGGCAAACGGTTCGAACGCGAGACGCTTGAGATATTATTTAAGGAAAAGAACGTCTTTCAGGTTCTTCAGATGACGGTAGAAGAAGCAACGGAATTTTTTAGTGAGATTCCCGTTGTTCATGACAAGCTTAAGACGCTCAACGAGGTCGGACTGGGTTATTTGCGGCTCGGTCAGAGCGCGACCACGCTTTCTGGCGGGGAAGCGCAGCGCGTAAAACTTGCGTCCGAGCTTTCAAAACGTGCCACAGGTCGCACACTCTATCTGCTTGACGAGCCGACCACCGGGCTGCACTTCGAGGACGTGAAGCGTCTTTTGGAAGTGCTTCATAAGCTGGTAGACAAGGGCAACACGGTGGTGGTCATCGAGCACAACCTCGACGTCATCAAGACCGCCGACTGGCTCATCGACCTCGGTCCGGAAGGCGGCGACAAGGGCGGCACCCTCGTCATGGCCGGCACCCCGGAAGACATCGCCCGCCACGCGAAGAGTTATACGGGGCAGTACCTGAAGCGAATGTTGAAGTGATGCTATACTGGGCGCATATGAAATATCTCATCGCGATCGCGGGCGTCCTGGCGTTCCTTGGCGCGGGCTGTGTCGCGCCTGTCGAGCCTGACACGAGCGGAGGGGATCCTACGACCGGGGCGCCGGTCGTCGAAACCGACGTGACGCTTCCGCTTTCCGGGGACGGGCCGGTCGGATATCTCCCGGTCTACAAGCGGTTCGGCGAGTTCTTTGACGACCGGTTCGTCGGATACCACACTGGCGAGGACGCGGAGGTGCCGCCGGACGACGATCCGTTGCCGCCGATCCCCGTGCTGGCGGTCGCGGACGGAACGGTAGCGTACCTGTCGCACGTGTCCGGGTTTGGCGGAGTCGTCATTCTGCAGCACGAGTTCGACGGGGAATCGATCCAGACCCTCTACGGGCATCTCGATCTCGATTCGACGACCCTTCGGACCGGCGACGTCGTGGCAAAGGGCCAGGTCATGGCGATTCTCGGGGAGGACAAGTCCGAGGACACCGACGGCGAGCGCCGGCACCTGCATTTTGCCGTTTATCGCGGCGCCGAGGTTCGGCTCCAGGGATACGTTTCGTCGCCCGTCGAGCTCGACGCGTGGATCAACCCGCAGGACTTTTTCGCCGAGCACGGCGTCACCCGGCCCGATCCGGACCTCGCGGAACACGACGACGTCCTGAGCGCCCGCGACCTGCTCTGGTACCCCTCGCCCACGCGCCGCGACGTCCCGCTCGCGCACGCCGCATACGGCGAGCTTGATTTCGAAATGCCCGCGGACTGGGACGTGGAATACATCCCGTCGCTCGACGCGCTGAACCTGTACGAAGTCTCCGGCGCAGGAACGGCCCGCGAACGCTCGAAGATGCTCATCCGCTACTTCGACGCGAACGATTTCCAGACGTTGTCGACCGTCGACGTTATATCGACCGAGACGGTCTCCGTCGGCGTCGAGGACTATGACGCTCGTCGGTACGAGATCGTTAAGAAATCCGGGATCGAGGATTTCACGGACCAGCCGGCGTGGCGCAACGCCCAGCATGTCGTGACGGACTTCCGCGCCGAGGCTGGTTTCTCCCGGTTCTACGTGGTAGCCGCGAATCCCGATCTCGACCCTGCCGTCTACCAAGGCATCTTGGACAGCATTGGGGCAGATTTTTTTAGCGCTTGAATTTGGCTCGGATCTGTCCCGGAAGGTCCTCCCAGAACAAGGAAATGGACGCGGCGAGAAGGCCGATGTCGCGGACCGTGATCGCGGTGGTCCCTGTGGTGGCAAGAACGACAGCCAGGTGGACGGCGCCGACGAGCGTGGCGACCCACGCGCCGATGTCGATGAGCAGGAAGAAACCGATGGCCATGTCAACCACGGCCGTGCCGATCATCGCCTCTCTCTGCGGGACCGGGAGCAGGTCCGCGGCCCACGGATGAAGGAATCCGCCCCAGAAGTCCGGATCCTTGAAGATGAGGATGCCGATCCACAGGAAGGTGACGGCCATGCCGATGCGCAGGATGTGGTAGGAGAAGCCGCGGGTCTTCATAGGACGTGTGTGATGACGTTCGATTGCCTCTCGTCGCGTTTTGTTAAGGAGTCATGGTTTTATGATAGCATACGCCTGATGATCCCTCCTTCCGTGCAGGTCAAAGACGGCAGGCTTCCGGACAATCCCGGGGTGTATTTTTATTATGGAGATGGCGGGAAACTGCTGTACGTCGGCAAGGCCACGTCGCTCAAGCGGCGCGTGGCGACATACTTCAGCGAACGCGGGGACGGGCGGGGCGCACGCATCGCGGAACTCGTGTCGAAGATCGCCCGCATCGACTACGTGGAGACGCCGACGGTCATCGAGGCGCTGGTGCTCGAGGCCAATCAAATCAAGGCGCACGCGCCGCCGTACAACGTGCTCGGCCGCGACGACAAGAGCTTCAACTATCTCGTGATCACCAACGAGGAGTTTCCTCGTCCGTTGCTCATGCGCGGGCTTGACCTCGAACGGCTCGGCGTCAATCCCTTCGACAAGGCGCTCACCCCCGCGACGAAGAAAAAGTTTCTCGCCGTGTTCGGCCCGTACACGAGCGGCCTGGCGCTCAAGCGCGCGTTGGCGCTCATCCGCCCAAGCATCCCGTGGAGCACCTGCGCGCCGGGTCAGAAACGGTCGTGCTTTGACCGCCAGCTTGGGAAATGTCCGGGCGTATGCGTCGGCGAGATCTCGAAGGCCGAGTACCGGAAGACCGTCCGGAACCTGATCCTGTTTTTCGAGGGGAAGAAAACGGCGATCGTGCGGACGCTGAAGCGCGACATGGCCCGCGCGGCCGCGGCGCTGGACTTCGAGCGTGCCGCGAAGCTGCGCGGCCAGGTATTCGCGCTCGAGCACATCCGCGACGTGTCGCTCATCATGCGCGAGGACGTGGACCTGCCGTTCGCGCCGGTGCGGGACGCCGGATACCTCGACCTCAACGGCCGCGTCGAGGCGTATGACATCTCCAACATCTCCGGGACGTCTGCGGTCGGCTCGATGGTGGTGTTCGAGGAAGGGAAGCCGGCGAAGGCACTTTATCGCAAGTTCCGCATCAAGACCGTGAAAGGAGCCAACGATTTCGCGATGATGGAAGAAGTGCTGCGTCGCCGCCTCTCGCGAGAGGCGGCGGGGTCGAAGGGATGGGGCCTGCCCGCGCTTATGGTCATCGACGGCGGGGAAGGCCAGGTCGGACGCGTCTTAAGGGTGATGGATGGCTTCGGCGTGCGCGTCCCCGTGGTCGGCATCGCCAAGGGATTCGACCGCAAGCAGGATCGGCTGGTCTACGACCGTACCGACACGGAACTTCATCGCGCCGTGATGCGCGGGAAGGAAATCCTCCAGCGCGCGCGTGACGAGGCACACCGTTTCGCGGTATCCTATCATCGAACCTTGCGATCGAAACGATCGCTTTATGCGAAGTAACACATCTGCCGTTCCGTCGTTTGAACCACTGTGGACGGGAATCTTTGCGTTGGCCGCGGATTTGCTCGGAACGTTCCGGGCGGCCGCGGAAACCGAGGCGAAGGCCGACGAGGATTTGGTTCGTGCCATGCGAGGCGGCGACGACCGCGCGTTCGAGATGCTGTACGAGCGGTACTTCGACAAGATGTACGCGTTCGTCGTCCGCCGCGTCGGCCACCACCAGACCGCCGAGGATCTTGCCTCCGACGTATTCATGAGGGCGTTCACCCACCGGCAGTCGTTCGTGTGGCGCACGTCGTTTTCGGCGTGGATCTATCGCATCGCCACCAACCGGGTCACCGATTACCATCGCACAAAGAAGCCCTCCGAGGAGCTCGACGAGGCAAAGCACGACCAGCCGTCCACGGTGCCGCACGCACCCGACGAGGTGGACCGCGGCATCCTGCATCGGAAGCTGGAGACGGTGCTTGAGAAACTCCCGGAGCGCGAGCGCATCGCCGTCACCATGAAGTTTTACGGGGAGTGCGACAACGGCGAGATCGCCAAGGCGCTCAAGGTTACGCCGAACAACGTGGGAGTGATCGTGCACCGCGCGCTCAAGAAATGCCAAGCATCCTATGACTGACCAATCTGACAACATGCGTAAGGAACCCGCGGATCCGTCGTTGGAGAAACTGACGGCCGATTTGGGCCGCCACGCTAAATCCACTGACGCCACGCCGCGACTCGGATTCAAGGAAGCGCTTCGACTGCGCCTCCACGAGGCGCTCGCGGCCCGCCCATCGCCTATGTCGTCCCGTCTCAAGCTGTTTGCCGCGCTTTCGCCCGTTCTCGTCGTGCTCATCATCGCCGTGCTGGTGCTCCAGCCGTTTTTCGGCGTCCAGACGGTGTATGCGTACGACCAGTTTACGCTAACTCCCGCGTCCTCGGACGCGCTCGGCATCGAGCCGAATACCTCGTTCACGCTCGAGAGTCGCGATCCGGTGTCCGCGTCGGACATCGAGCATCTGCTCGTTGTAAGGACCGCGGAGGACGTCGGCTATGACGTCGAGCAGGTTTCTGAAAAAGAATTGCGCATCGCCTTTGACGAGTCGCTTTCTTCCGACGAGGTGGTGAAGTTCAGCCTTGCCACCACGACCACCTGGCCGAGCGGCGAGACCGCGACGCGCGATTACAATTGGGCGTACCAGGTGAAGGGGGATTTCCGCGTAACGTCCACGATTCCGGGCGACGAAACGAGCCAGGTCCCGCTCGACACGGGGATCGAGTTCGTCTTCAACTATGAGAACGTCGACCAGGACGATTTCGAGGACGCGCTGACCATCTCCCCGCCGATCGCCGGCCACGTGGAATCCTCCCGCCGGTCGTTCGTGTTCGTGCCGGACGAGATCCGGCCGCAGACGCTGTACACGGTCACGCTTTCCGGCGACCTGCCGCTCGAGGGGAGCGACGAGACGCTCGGCGAGGATTACACGTTCACGTTCGAGACGTCGCTCGACGAGTCGCGCGGCGTCGCGCTCGTGGTGGACGACCGGTTCAACACCGCGACCCCGGGCGACACGGTGGCGCTGGCGTACAACGAGTGGGGAAATGCCGACGGGGATACCTCCGCGTCGCACGTGAAGCTGTACCGGTACGGGTCGTTCGAGGAATACGTGGCCGCGATGAAGACGGCGCGCGACTTCGAATGGCGCACGTTCGTGAACGCGGACGCGCTTATCGACACCTCCGCGCAGCCCGCGCTCGAGTTCGACGCGGAGACGCCGGAATACGACTGGCGGCAGTACCTCATGTTTCCGGCCGCGCTCGAGGAGGGGTATTACGTCGCGGACGTCTCGCACCACGGCGCGCGGACGTGGGCGCTCATCTCGTCGTCGAATCTGACGGCGTACGTTTCGCGCGCCACCAACCGTACGCTGTTCTGGGTGAACGACGCGACCACGGATACCCCGCTTTCCGGCGCCTCCGTGTCCTATTCCGGCGACGACGAGCACGGGACCACCAATGCCGACGGCCTTGCCTCGGTCACCTCGGCCGACGCGCAGGACAACATCGTGGAGATTCGCCGCGACGACGACGCGATCGCCATTCTCCTGCAAAGCTCGCTCATCATGGAGACCGACGGGAGCCGTTCCTGGTCCTCGCGCCCGGTGGGCAGCGGGGTCGCGGACGAGTACTGGACGTACCTGTACACCGACAGGCCAACGTACAAGCCGACCGACACCATGAAGTTTTGGGGATACGCGGAAGCGCGCGACGACGGCACGCGTCCCGAGAGCGTGTTCGTGGACGTCGGGTTCGACTCGGTCACGGTTAACGTCACCCCGGAAGGAACCTACGCGGGCGAGCTGTCGCTGCGTGGGGTGAGCGTCGGGTATTACTCGCTGAACGTTTCCTGGGGAACCGAGGTGGTCGCCACCCGTTCCATCAACGTCACCGAATATGTGAAGCCGGCCTACACGTTGTCCATCGAGCCGGACGTGGACGCCGCGTTCGTCGGCGACACGGTCGGGTACACTGTGCACGGCGAATTTTTCGAGGGAACCCCGGTCAACGGGCTGGAGGTGCTCATGTCCGGCGAATGCGGCGACCAGACGCTGACGCTCGACGACGCGGGCAACGCGCACGGTTCCTTTTCCTGCTCGTATGCCGAAAGCCGTCGTTACCCGCAGTCCGTTTGGTTCTCGGTCCGCCCGAGCCGTTCGGAGGAAGGGGAGATTCAGGCGAGCTCGACTGTGATGATGTTCGGGCCGAAGATTTACCTCGATACCCCGTGGACCAGCAACACGATCGAAAACGGGGTCGGGATGATCGAGGCCGTGGTGCGCAACACCCAGGCGATTGATTCTTACGATCCTGAGACGTTTGGCCCGACGGTACGCGCCGGACAGGCCGTCACCGGCACCGTCCGGGAAATCACCTATACCAAGCGCGAGACCGGACAGTCGTATGACTTCGTCCGCAAGCTGGTGGTGACGAACTATGCGTACGACCGCAACGAGCGCGTGCTCGAGGAGTTCACCATGTACTCGGGAGACGACGGGGTGGCGGACCACACGTTCGCCGCCGCGAACCCGGAGGCGAACTACCGCGTGGACCTGTCCGCGCGCGACGAGCTCGGCCGCGTCGACAAGACGGAGCTGTACCTGTGGTCTCGCCAGGAGTTCGAACACGGGGAGTCGAACGCGCTGTCGTTCAATAACGATGACGCCGGAGAGAACCAGTGGGAGTTCGCGGGATACGACGTCGGCGAGCGCGTGAACCTGTCCGTGCATCAAAACGGGCGCCCGTTCGAGGTGCCGCAGGGCGGCCAGTTCCTGTATTACCAGGCGCATCGCGGCATCCGTGAAACCGAGACGTCGACGACGTCGCGATACGCGTTCGACTTCGAGGCGAAGGACGTCCCGAACGTCGCGGTGTACGGCGTGCTGTACGCGGACGGCGCGTACCAGCAGGTCGGGCAGTTCGGCTGGTGGTACGGATCCGCCGGGTTTCCGGTTTCCTACGATTCCTCGCTTTCGAACCTGACGGTGAGCGTGACCCCGGACCGTACCACGTACGCGCCGGGCGTAGACGTGAATCTCGACGTGCACGTGCAGGACGCGGACGGAGATCCGATCGAGGCCGAGGTGAACATGAACGTGGTGGACGAGGCGTACTACGCGCTGTTTCCGGAGTCCGCGAACCCGCTTGGCAGCCTGTACCGCTGGGTAGACGACGGCGTGGTCGTCACGCAGGTGACTGTCAGCGCGGACTCGGCGTCCATGGGCGCGGAGAAGGGCGGGGGCGGCGAGCGCGCGCTCGGGCGCTCGGTGTTCAGGGACAACGCGGCGTTCGATCTCGTGCGCACGGACGCGAACGGGAACGGAACGATGACGTTCACGCTGCCGGACAACATCACGTCCTGGCGCGTCACGGCGCAGGCGCTCGACGCCGACGGCAAGCGCGCGGGCGACACCCTGATCAACGTCGACGCGACGCGCCCGTTCTTCCTGAACCACGTGATGCGCGACTCCTATCTCGACGCCGACCAGCCGATGATCCTCGTCCGCGCGGCCGGCACGCAGGTCGGGCTCGGCGACACGGTCGCGTACAAGGTAGAGGTGCCTGACGCGTCGTTCTCGCAGACGTTCAGCGCCGAGGGCGGCGACACGGTTCGCTTCGCGCTGCCGGACCTCGATCTCGGCACGCATAACGTCACGATCACGGGGACCACCGGCGCGCTAGAGGACAAGATCACGCGCGCGGTGACGATCGTCCCGTCACGGCTGGTGCGTCCGGTGATCACGGAGGTTTCCGGCGACATCAACCCGACCGTCGTCGTGGACGGCGCGGATGACCGTTACACCGAGGTCACGTTCATCGACGGCGCCATCGGCCGCTACTACGGCGAGCTTCAGACGCTCTCCGGGTGGTGGGGAGACCGCGCCGACGAATCGCTCGCGCGCCTGTACGCCGCGGAGCTCCTGAACGCGTACTTCGGGGAGGAGAACGTCCTTCCGGAGTTATCGACGGGCGCCTACTGGAGCGACGGCGTCCGGCTGCTCCCGTACGCGGACGGGGACTTCGACGTCACCGCCAAGGTCGCGCTCCTGCAGGACACGCCGTTCTCGGAGGAAGACCTCGCGTCGTACTTTTCCTGGCGGCTGGAAAGCGACTTCGAGGCCATGACCCCGCGCGAGCGCGCGATGGCGTTCGCCGCGCTGGCGTCCCTCGGGGAGCCGGTGCTCGCGGAGCTGCAGCGCGTCGCGCCGGACCTCGGCGACGACGAGGATGTGCGGCTCTGGGTGGCGTTCGGCCTGCACGGGGCGGGCGACGACGAGGGCGCGCGCAAGATCTATCGCGAACTCATGGAGGAAGCGACCGATCGGGATGGATACCTGTTCCTCGACGCCGGCAACGCGGAAACCACCATTGAGCGCACGGCGCTCGCCGCGGCGCTAGCGGGCGCACTAAACGAGCCGCAGCGCGACCAGCTGCATGATTACGTGATCTCGGCCGCGTCTGGCGGCACCACTGTGGTCCTCGAGCGGCTCCTGTACGTGAAGGAAACGCTCCCGCATCTCATTGCGAGCGAAACTGAGTTCTCCTACACGCTGCGCGGACAGCGCGAGACCGCCACCGTGGGCCACGGGGAAACCGTCACCGTGATCGCCGCGCCGGAGGACCTGTCGCGCTTCGCGCTCGAGGTCGGCCGCGGGTCGCTCATCGTCGTCAGCCGGTACGAGACGCCGGTGGTGGACCCGGACGCGCCGGTGTATGCGTCCCTCGGGATCACGCGCACGATCTCGACCGACCAGGGCGCGACCGCGACCTTCGCCGAGGGACAGCTCGTGAAGATCGAGCTGGACTACGCGTTGCCACCGTCGAACTGCGGATGGCAGGACGAGGGTTCGACCGAGCAGAACTACGTCCCATGCGAGACCTACCAGATCACGGACGTGCTTCCGTCCGGTCTCTCGGTCGTCACGTCGACCGGCTACGGCACGTTCGAGGGGTCCAGCTGCTATGACTTCCCGGCACAAGTCGCGGACCAGCGCGTCAGCTTCTACGTAAGTCAGTACACCGAAACGGCCTGCCGTAACGGCCTGACCTATTACGCGCGCGTCGTGACCCCGGGAACCTATCTCGCCGAGCCGGCGTACATCCGCTCCTCGCGCGATCCGGACATGAACAACCACTCCGATGCGGTTACCGTTACCGTCAACCCGTAAACTCATCCGACGCCGGGCGTTTTCCACTAACGCCCGGCGTTGCGTTGCAATCATTGCCGTCGTCTTGGTTTTGGCGGTGGTGTTCGCATGGGCGTTGGTCCCGTCGCGCCAAGACGCGACGAACCCGGCCGTGAATGACGTGGGACAAAACGAGGTCTCCGTCCGCCCCGTCTTCTCCATCGCCGAGATCGACGGGATCGACGACGTGATCAACGCGGTGCGGGTTGGGACGGACGGGACGGAGGGGGCAGACATCCGCGCGGCGGTTCTTCCCCATCATACGCTCGCGGGACCGAAGCTCATGGAACTTTGGACCGAGATCAGTGACGGATCGGATCCATCCGTGATCGTGGTGATTGGGCCCAACCATGAAAATGCGGGAGAGGGGATGGTGCAATCGACGCATGGCACGTGGACGTCGCCGTTTGGGATCGTGCAAACCGACGACGGGCTGATCGACAGGCTTGTTTCGCTTGGCATCGTGAGCGATGAGCCGGAGTCGTTCGTAAACGAGCATGCCATTGGCACGCACGTTCCCTATTTGGCAAACCTATTTCCTGGCGTGCCGATCGTCCCGATTATTGCGAAGTCTCCTGCGGGAGCAGACAATGCGCTTTCGCTCGTGCTTGTTCTCCAGCAGACGTTGCCGGACGATGCTCTCATCGTGTCGAGCGTCGATTTTTGTCACTTCCTTCCACAAGGCGCGACCGACGCGATGGACGCGGAAACTCTCGCGCACGTCGCCGGACGGCGGTATGGGGAAATCGAGCGTTTGCATTCCGATCATCTCGATACGCCATTCGCCTTGATAACGTATCTGCTTTGGAGCGACCGCAACGGTTACGCGGCCGACCTCGTGTGGCATGAAACCTCGCACCGCCTCCTCGGCGATCCCAATGCCCCCGGCACGAGTTATCTCGTCTTCTTTTCCTCGGCGATCCCAACGGACCCTCCTTCCTCGATAACCCTCTCTTTCGCCGGTGACATCATGCTCGGTCGCGCGGTGGCCACGGTGATCGCGAAGACCACCGTCGCCCAGGCATTCGCCTCGGCCGCGTCCGCGTTCGAGGGAAGCGATCTCGCGTTCGCCAACATCGAGTCCGTCCTCACGTCGTCGACCCAGGACACGGGGAAGGAGATCTTCTTCAAGGCCGATCCCGCGCGCGCGGACGTGCTCCAGTACCTCGGGCTGACGCACGTGTCCGTGGCGAACAATCACGTGGACGATTACGGCCGCGCGGGATGGGAGGAATCGTTGGGACATCTGAACGAAGCGGGGGTCGCGCCGGTGGGGGATTATCATGGCGACGTCGAGCCGGTGGTTGCGGAGACGGACGGGAAGAACGTGGTCTTTCTGGCATACGACGACACGTACCGACCGGTGGACACGGAACGGCTCGCGGCCGACATCGCGTCGGCCGACGCGCTTGGCGATATGCTCGTCGTGTCCTTCCACTGGGGCGTCGAGTACCGGCACACGCCGACGTCACGTCAAAAAACGCTCGCGTATGCCGCCATCGACGCGGGCGCGGACGTGGTCGTCGGCCATCATCCGCACGTCCTGCAGGGCGTCGAGACATACGGCGGCGGGCTGATCCTGTACTCGCTCGGAAACTTCGTGTTCGACCAGATCGGGGAGGACGAGAACGAGTCGGTTGTCGCGAAGGTCGCGTGGAACGGCGATGGCACACGCACGCTCGAGCTCGTCCCCATGCGCGTCGTCGGGACGTTTCCGCGGATCGCGACGAACGAAGAACGGCTCGCCACGCTTGGGCGAATCGTCGGGTGGAGCGACGCGGAGTTTCCGGGGGGGTTCGCGACGGCCGGTACGCTGACGTGGTAAGTGAGGATTGAGCGAAAATGGCCATAATCGGCCGTTTTTTATAAATGCTGAGAACGGTCGGAATCGGTTGACGATTTTCGGAATCCATGCTATTTTGCGCTTCTCCTGCGCGGGTTTGGCTTGGTGCCGGCTTGCGTCAGGGTGGTCTCTCACAGGGAGCAAGAAGAAAATGAATCGTTACACCCGCGGCCTTTGGGCCGCGTTCCTGCTGCTGGTCGGCGCGTTGCTGACCGTCCCGTCGCAGGCGCTCGCCTACGACTGCACGGCCCTTGTGGTCGACGACGCCGGGGCCCTCGGGTCCGGCATCGCCAAGGTCGAGGCCGCCGCGCAGAAGCTCGAGAGCTCCGGCGCGTACGTGCGCGTCCGGACCGTCAACGACTTCGGCGGCTTCGCCGACGTCGACCGCTACGAGGCCGACTACGAGGCACACTGTCCGGCGTGGCAGGACATGAACGGCGGCACGAAGAGCAACCTCCTCGTGTTCGCGGTGTCCTTCGGCGACCAGCGCGGTGCCGGCCTGTACTACGGCGACCTCTGGAAGAAGACGCTCGACGCGCAGTGGAACACGGTGCTCACCGACGAGGTGGTGCCGCGCCTGCGCGACGGCGACGCGCCCGCCGCGTTCGTGGCCGGGCTCGACGGCATCGGCGAGATCGTCGCTGCCACCAAGGTCGCGCGCACCGCGTCCTCCTCCGGCACCGCGCCGGTGGTGGTCGTGCAGCAGCCCTCCCAGCCCACGGACCTGTCCGGGCTGTGGAGCGTGATGAAGTGGGTGCTGCTCATCGTCGTTTTCGCCATCATCGGCTGGACCGTGAATGAGTGGCGCCGCAAGGTGGCGGTCACGCGTGCGGCCCAGCAGCAGGCGAGGCTAGCCATGCAGGCGTGCGTCAACTACGTGGTCACCGCTGAGCAGCCGCTCGCGCTGGCAGAGGCGAAGGTGAACGGCCAGGCGAAGAACTTCGCCAACGTTGACATCCAGCCGCTGCTCGACACGCTCGCCGCGGCCCGCCGCAACCTGATGGCGGCACAGACCGAGTACGGCGAGCTGCAGGGCATGGACGTGAACCCGGACAAGAATGGGCTCACCGCGGGCGAGTACGAGAACCTCGAGGCACGCTACTACGCGCTGCTTGTCAAGTTCCGTTCCGCCACGGCGTCGGTGAATGGCATCGACGCGCGGATCACCGAGCTCGCCGCGCTCGCCGCGAGCGCGAAGACGGAGTTCGATGCCGCCAGCGGCGCCATCGAGGCCGCCGGGGCGGACATCGCCACCATCGAGTCCGCCGGGTTCCGCGTCGCGGAAGCCAACACCATGCTCGAGCGTGCTGTCGCGGCGCTTGGGGACGCGGAAAACGCGATGAAGGCCAAGTCGTTCAACCTCATGCAGGCTGGACTCACGGAGGCCAAGCGGCTCGCCGCCCAGGCGGCCGGGGACGCCAAAGCGGTGAGGCGTGGGAAGCAGGACATCGACGCGAGCATTGCCGCCCAGCGCGGCGAGGCCCAGCGCGTCGACCAGCTCATCGCTTGCGCCGGGACGGTGTTCCGCGAGATCTCGGCGGCCTACGCGCCGGAGTCGTGGAACAACATCAATGGCAACGGCAGCCAGGCCGAGCAGAAGGTGAACGACGCCGAGGGAGCGCTCGACGCGGCCGAAGCGGCCGCGGACATGGAGACCCAGGATTGGGTCTCCGCGCGCGAGCAGATCGTCTCCGCGACCGGCAACATCCAGCGCGCCGAGGCGCTCGCGAACGCGATCATCGCGCTCAAGCGCGACCTCGACGCGGCCAAGGCGGCCGCGTCCGGGGAGATCGCCTCCGCGGCGGCCGACATCCGCGCGGCGCGCGAGTACATCGCGCGGCACGACTCGGACATTGACGACGGCCTCGAGACCCGGCTCGACGAGGCCGAGCGCGCGCTCGACGAGGCCCGTCGCGAGCTCGCCAAGGAGCAGCCCAACTACCTCATGGTGGTGAAGGCGGCCCGCGCGGTCAATGCGACCGCGGACGGGATCCTGGCGAAGGCTCAGAGCGAGCACGAGGCCATAGAGCGCCTGCGCCAGCGCGCCGTCACCTCCCTCAGGGAAGCGGAGCGCTCCGTGGACGCGGCGAACAACTACATCGGGAGCCACCGCTCGGAGGTGGACTCAGACGCCGAGCGCATGGCGCAGAGCGCCGAGACCGCGCTCAACTTCGCCCGGCGCGTCTCCACGCTCCAGGACCAGATCCGCTACGCGGATCAGGCCGACCAGGAGTCCGACCGCGCCCTCGACATGGCCAAGCGCGACGTGCGCGAACGCGAGGAGGCACGCGAGCGCGAGGCCCGTCGCCAGCGCGAAGCGGCCGCGGCCCTGGTCCGCGCGGCCGAGGAACAGCGCCGGCGCGCCAGCCAGTCCTCGTCCTTGTCCTCCGGCGGCTTCGGCAGCTCGGGCGGACGCTCCGGCGGCTCCACGAGCTGGGGCGGCGGCTTCGGCGGTCGCAGTGGCGGCAGCGTCAGCTCCGGCGGCCGCGGCGGTCGTGGCGGCGGATCCGTGGGCTGGTAGCCCAGCAGACCGACAACTCGTCCCTCCGTAGCCGATCATTCGACCGGCGAAGGGGGACTCTTTCACCACCAGACCCGGCTAGTACCCGGGCGAGGTGACCAGCCCTGGCAGGCGGGCAGCCTGCTGACATCAGCACGAGGCAAGAATCGAATGATTTCCATCCTGGACAAGTTCCGGACCTTCACTTTCTCCAACCTGCACAGCCTGCTCGACGCGGCGATCGACCTCAACTCGGTCGAGGCCATCAAGCAGCACGTGCGCGACCTGGAGACCGCGCATCGCGACATGCTCGCCGCGCTCGCGGGGGCGAAGGGCAACGTGAGCGCGCTCAAGGCGCAGACCACGGCGCTCGAGGAGCGCATCGCCGACCTCACCGAGAAGATCGAGATCCTGCTCAGCGACGGCGACGCGACCAACGACCACTACGCCGACCCGTTCGGCGAGCAGATCGGTGACAGCGAGGAGGAACTCGCTGCGCTGGACGAGGAGATCGGCGGCGCCCAAGCCCAGGTCGCCGTGTTTGAGAAGGCTGAGGGACAAATCAAGAGCAAGGTGCAGCAGATGCATGGCGAGCTTCGCCGCCTCGCCTCGATGGAGCGCGTCGCCGCCGCCAAGGAGAAGGCCGCCGGCGCGCTCGCCGGAGCCACGGCCGCCCTCTCCTCGGGCGTGGACGGATCCGTGGACAGCGTGAAGGCGCGCCTGCAGCAGCGCGCGGGAACGGCCGACGCCACCTTCGAGCAGGCCGTCGACAGACTCGACGCCGCCGGCGGGGCCGAGGCCGCGGTGAAGAAGTCTATCGGCGCCAGCAAGGTCGCCGAGATCCGCGCGCGTCTCGCCGCCCAGAAGGCCGCCGCCCAGCCCGCCTAGTCGCCGCCGCCCGCACGGGGCAGCGCGACGCATTCGGGGTTCCATGTGAACCCTGTTTTTCTTTTTGTCTTTATCCACAGCCCCTCGAACTTTGTTCTCGCAAACGCTGCGTTGAGCAAAATAAATCGAATGGGATCATGTGTTGACGCGCCCCACGATGTGGCATAGAATGGGAGCAGGTGGAAGAAAGTGGGGATTGAACGGAAATACCGTTCGGTGCTCACGTTTTATTTAATAAAACTGATATCCGCCTCACGACTGCCATGTTCATTGGCGAATACAACCACACCATCGACGACAAGGGTCGCTTGGCGATCCCGGTGAAGTTCCGTGGAGACCTCGCGCATGGTGCAGTCGTGACACGAGGTCTCGACGCTTCGCTTTTCCTGTTCCCCAAGGAGGAGTGGGGCAAGCTGGCCGAAAAGTTGGCCAGCTTGCCCCTGGGGCAGTCCAATTCACGTGCGTTCGCCCGACTCATGCTTGCGGGGGCAATGGACGTGGATGTCGACAAGCAGGGAAGGTTCATCCTGCCGGAATATCTCCGACAGTATGCCGGGATGTCGAAGACGGTCGTTGTTGCCGGTCTCTACAACCGGTTGGAGCTGTGGGACGCCGAGAAGTGGGCTGCCTACAAAAAGATGACCGAGGCAGAAGTAGGAAACATCGCGGAGAAGCTTGGTGAGCTCGGCGTATAGGACGATGTCTTCGCTGCAAGAAACAGGCGTTATGGCTGAACCGACACACATTCCCGTACTGGTCAACGAGGTGCTTCGGTACCTTGTAGAAAGACCGGAGCAACAAGTCGCGTCATCCCGTGGGGCGGGATCTGACGCGCCGACCCAGCATACGGGTCGTCTGCCGGAAGAACAGCTATTGATTGATGGCACCGTGGGGCAGGGAGGGCATGCCGAGCAGTTGCTCGCGGCCCTTCCTGGGTGCCGGCTCCTCGGTTTCGACCGGGACCCTGTGAACCTGTCCATCGCGAAGAAGCGACTGGAGAGGTTTTCTGATGGCGCAACGTTGGTGCACGACAGTTACGCAAACGCATCGCATCACGCGTATGTTCATGGTTTTACTCAGGTTGACGGCGTCCTATTGGACCTTGGGTTCTCTTCGGCTCACGTTGATGAGCCGGAACGCGGATTTTCTTTCATGCAGGAAGGACCGCTTGACATGAGATATGATCGCGACGGCGAAGTGACTGCCGAGACGATCATCAATTCATGGAATGTAGACGATTTGGCGCACATCTTTCGTGTGTACGGGGAAGAGCCTGCCGCGCAAGTGATCGCGAAAGCGATTTACGCCGCGCGCAAGACCGAACGGATCACGACGACTTTGCAACTCGCAGAGCTTGTCGCGTCGGTGATCCGCCGGCGCGGGAAGATCCATCCGGCCACCCGCGTGTTCCAAGCGTTACGCATCGCGGTTAACGACGAACTTGGAGAGCTCGAACGCGCCCTGCCGGTGTTCGTCGAGCTCCTGAGGCCGGGCGGCCGGTTGGCGATCATCTCGTTCCACTCGCTCGAGGACCGAATGATCAAGCGATTCATTCTGTCACAGGAAGGGAATACCCTTCAGTCATTAACAAAACACGTCATCACGCCCTCGGAGGAGGAGATTCGTTCAAACCCGCGATCACGCAGTGCGAAATTGCGCGTGGCCGAACGTCTCTAGCGGCTATGTTCACATTTGAAAAAACAAAATACTCAGGAACAGGAAAAACGCGAAGCGCGATCACGTTTGTGAAAGCCCATACGCTTGCGCTTAACGTTGTTTCTCTCGCGCTCGTTTTTACGGCCGCGGCATCGTATATCGTGCAGGTCAACGGATCCGTGGCAAAGGGATACGCGATCCGTGAACTTGAGGATCAAATCAACGACCTGACCCTCGCCAATCAGAAGCTCGAGGTGACGGTGCGAGAGGCCCAGTCTCTTGAGAACGTCAATCGTTCGGTAAAAATGCTCGGGTTAGTTGCCGCGGAAACGCCAACGTACATAAACGCGTCCGTTTCCTCCGTTGCGCTCGCCCGCTAAGGCCATGTTCGCGCTCGCCATTGATACCAATCAAGTCGGAACCTATCTTTCCAACGTGAATTGGCTGGAGCCGTCTTGGGATCTGTTCATTATTCTTTTTTTCGTCGTTGCCTCGCTCATGTACGGGCTCTCGCTTGGCCGCGACCGCCTGCTCGTCATTCTTGTTTCCATCTACATGTCGCTTGCCGTGGTGGAATATGTGCCTTTTATTACTAATTTTAACGCAAGCATCAACATTAACGATACCTTCGCGTTGCGCGTATCCGTGTTTCTGGGCATTTTTATTATTCTGTTTTTCTTTTTGTCGCAATCGGCCCTCATGCGAACGCTCGGGGTAAACTCGGAGCACGGACCCATGTGGCAGGTCATTACTTTTTCCATCTTGCACGTCGGCCTGCTAATTAGCGTCACGCTCTCTTTTTTCCCATCGGAAGCGGCGGGCGTCCTTTCTCCGCTTACCCGCATTCTTTTCGTTGGTGACGTCGCAAAGGCCGTTTGGATTCTGCTCCCGGTATTCGCCATGTCATTTATCGGTCGTTCAAAGTCTGATGCGTAACAGAACGCGATGACCTGTGTATAATAGGTCTGTGAAGGCTGAATTTGAACGCTTTTACAGGGAAAACATCGACCGTATCCATCGATACGTGTTTTTTCGCATTGGGCGTAATCGTGATGTGACGGAGGACCTTGTGAGCGAGATCTTCTTAAAGGCATTTAATGCCTTTTCCGCATACGATCCCACTGTTTCGCGTTCGGCTTGGATTTATCGTATCGCGCATAATCATCTGGCCAATTACTATCGGGATCGGAAGGAGACAGCGAACCTCGACGATATCGCGCTTGTGGTGGTCGGTGAACATGGCGAAGAAACCATGCTGCGCCATGAGGCCGGACACATCATTCAAACCTCCTTGCGCAAGCTGTCGTCGCAGGAACGTCGACTTGTAACAATGAAATACCTAGAAGGGTACTCATATGAGGACATGGCCCCAATTTTGGAAAAATCAGCGACAACGCTGAAGGTTGCCACGCATCGTGCCATGAAAAAGCTAAAAATGATATGTTCCGGCTTAAACACCAATTGAGAACGTTGCGTAAAGAAGCGGATCCATCGAATGCGTTCAAAGATGCGTTACTTTTGCGTATTGTCGGGTCGCCCGCGCCACGCATGGCATTCCGGTTTGCCGTCGTTGGCGCCTGCGTTATCATCTTGGTATTTGGCATGGGGACCGGAGCGTATGCCTACGGAAGCCCAGACGTCGTGGAAGGGCATCCATTCTATTTTTTGAAACAAGGCTTGGAGAATGCCGAAGAACGACTTGCGACCACCCCGGATGCGCGCGCCCAGTATCACGCCAAGATGATGACGCGCCGCATGTCCGAGGCCGAACGCATCGCGGAGAATCAACAAAAAGTTGGAGCTTTGCTTGAGAATGCGGCGACCGAACTTGATTTGTCCGTCGAAGAGATACAGTCGAATCTGAAAAATTCACAGAACCGTCGAATGCTTATCGAACGACTGGATGAGCAGAATGATCGTTATGAAAACATGATGATGCGCGTACCAATGCGCGAAGGGGCAATGCGTCCGCTTCCGCGACCGGAAGCCATGCGCCAACGCTTGAATGAGATAAGCCCGTAATAATATTGCATGGATTAAAATTCCGCCAATGGCGGGATTTTGTGCTTTACGGGCATCTGCTATACTTCACGCGTATGATCCGACTGCATAATACGCTGACGCGGCAAACCGAGAAATTCCAACCAATCATGCAGGGGAAGGCATCCGTGTATTCCTGCGGGCCGACCGTGTATGGATACTCGCACGTTGGGAATATGCGCGCGGCCTTGTTTTCCGACCTGTTGAATCGCGCGCTTTCGTATAACGGGCTCGACGTCACCTTGATCATGAACGTGACGGATGTCGGACATTTGGTCGGCGACGCGGATGTGGGCGAGGACAAGATGATCGTTGCCATGCGTCGTGAGGGAAAAACGGCCTATGAGATCGCGGAATTTTACGCGCGCGCGTTTTTTCAGGACTTGGAGCGTTTGAACGTTAAACCGGCATCGAAGTATCCGCGCGCGACGGAACACATCCCTGAGCAGATCGCGATGATAGAACGGCTCGAGCGGAATGACCTCACGTATCGCACGTCGGACGGGATTTACTTCGATACGGCGAAGTTGCCGGAGTATGGACGGTTGTCCGGGCAAAAAAGCGAGGAGAAATTGGCTGGGGCGCGCGTAGAGCTTGGCGAAAAGAAGCGCGCGACGGATTTCGCGCTTTGGAAGTTTGCGCCCGAAGGAGTCAGGCGCGAGATGGTTTGGCCGTCGCCGTGGGGCGAGGGATTTCCCGGGTGGCACATTGAGTGTTCGGCCATGTCGAAGAGATATCTCGGCGTCCCATTCGACATCCATACGGGTGGAATCGATCTGATCCCGGTGCATCATGAGAACGAGATTGCACAGACGCTTGGCGCGGATGGCGTCCCCGAGGCGAACCTGTGGATGCATTCGGAGTTCGTGACGTTTGACGGGGGAAAAATGTCCAAGTCGCTTGGGACCGTGTTTACGGTCCAGGACCTTGTTGATCGCGGATACGACCCGCTCGCCTATCGATATTTCGTTCTTGGCGGACACTACCGCTCAAAGATCAATTTTACCTGGGAAGCGCTCGACGCAGCGCAAAATGCGCTAAACAAGTTACACGAAGCAACGCGCGCATGGCCACGCCCCGCGGACACCGGCGACCCCGATTACTTGGAGCGATTTTTGGCGGCGATAAACGATGATTTCAACACCCCCGAAGCGTTGGCCATTTTGTGGAACTTAGTGAACGATGAGACCGTCCCGCTTGAGGTTAAGGGCGCGACCATCCTGAGGTTCGATCAGATCTTTGGTTTGCAAATAGATCGGTATCTCGGAAAGTTGATCGAAGTTCCCGACGATATCCTAGAACTTGGCGCGCGACGAGAGGCCGCACGCGTGGCAAAGGATTGGACTGAGTCAGACCGGTTGCGCGATGAGATTGCCATACGCGGATTCGCGGTGGAAGATACGGCGGACGGACCAAAGTTCAGGCTTGTCTGACTGAGTTCGTCTAGGCTGTTTTGCACAGGCGTTCGTGCTATACTGTGAGCATTATGCCAGATTCTACGAATAAGCCGGTTGAAACGAAACAAACGCCGATTGAGCAGGTACCGCTGGAAGAAGCGCGGAAAATTGATATTGCAACGGAATCGGAGACAGCCAAAGAAAAAATTCACGCAGAACCGGCCAAGGAAACCCCGAAGGATACCTCTCCCGTCCCAAAGGAAACGCCTCCGCCTTCCGTTCCTATTGCGCCCGTCGTACCGGCTGCTCCGGCGAAGGATCCGGTAACCGCTCAAATTGAGAGCATTCTTTCCGAGGACCTCACAGACGTCTTTTTGGAAATGACTCCGGAAAAGCAAGGAGAATTTAAACAAAAAGGGGAAGAAACGGCTGGAAAAATTCGTAGCATGGTCGAAACCGCAAAAGAAAACGCACGCAAGATTTTCGACCTGATCCGCGACTGGCTGAGGGTCATTCCCGGTGTGAACAGGTTTTTTCTTGAACAGGAGGCAAAAATAAAAACAGACAAAATTTTGAGACTCAAGCCATGACTTTGTTTCAATTCGGCATCGAACAACCTCAGGACATCCCAGGTTTTGTCGTAAATGGAGGTCAAAACGATCTTCAATACGCATCGTGGATTCTCATTGGCGTCGGAGTTTTGCTTTTCATCATTGCGATTCTTTGGGTGTTGCGCATGGTTTTCCGTTGGCGTGCGACTGCTCAGCACGGAACCTTTGACATGACGACGTTACTCATAACCCTGCCAAAGTTTCGACATAAGGAGCAGACCGAGCGCGTGAGCACGAAGGAGCAGATGCAGGAGGTCATTTCCACCGCGGAATCGTTTTTCGGGACCCTGGGCGGATTGAAGGCGCAGCACGGATTTCATGCCTGGTTATTTGGGCGTCACGACGAATTGGCATTTGAAATCGTCGCGATTAACAAGGAGATTCGTTTTTATGTGACGGTTCCTCGCGAGATGGAGCAGATCGTGATCCAGCAGTTGTCCGCCGCATATCCTGACGCGTTTCCGGAGCCGGTGGAAGACTATAATATTTTTGCTCCGAACTCCGTCATTTTGGGAAGCAATCTGGTATTCAAGCGTGAACATGCCTTTCCCATCAAAACGTATCGCAAGATGGACAAGGATCCGCTTGACGGGATCACGAACGTTCTTTCGAAGGTTCCGGACGGCGAAGGCGCCGCGTTTCAGTTCGTGGTGCGTTCCTCCCCAAAGCATTGGCGCAATCGCGGGGTGTCTATTGCCCAGCGCATGCTAAGCGGGATGTCGCTTGATGAAGCGGTGAAGGGCGCGAAGAAATCAAAGGTAAAGTTTGGGGAGCTCGCTGGATTTTCGAAGGCCGAAGACCAGAAGCCGGAGGAGCAGAGAAAATTGTCTCCGCTTGAGGAAGAAACCGTGAAAGGGCTTGAGGAAAAGGCGAGCAAGGCCGGGCTTGACGTGTGCATTCGTCTGGTCGTCGCCGCATCAACCGCGGAAAGTGCACACACCACCCTTTCCGGGATGATCAATGTCTTTTCGACTTTCAATATCTACCAGTTTGGAAATTCGTTCGTGAAGGTGGTTCCGCCCTTCAAGAAGCGACTGATTCGTCGGTTCATCTATCGTTCGTTTGATGAACAAAATAAAATCGTGTTGAACGCCGAGGAAATGGCGAGTATCTGGCATCTACCCACGCCGTGGACGGAAACGCCGGGCGTGAAGTGGCTCGGGGCCCGCAAAGGCGCGGTGCCATCCAATGTGCCGGCCGGTCCGGAAGACGGCGGACAATTGGAGCTGGGATATAACCAATATCGCGGGAGGAAGACTCCTGTCTGGATGAAGGAATCCGATCGTCAGCGTCATGTGTACGTGATCGGTAAATCCGGTACGGGTAAGTCCCAAATGATCGCGAAGATGATCATTCAGGACATCAAGATGGGGCATGGCGTCGCCGTGGTAGACCCTCACGGCGACCTGGTCGAGCAGGTGCTCGGCAACATCCCGAAGGAACGCATCGACGACGTGATCCATTTCAATCCGGCCGACGAGGATCGTCCAATGGGCATCAATATGCTCCAGTCCGGCTCGTCCGAATCGGAAAAGGACAAAGCCGCCAGCGAAATGGTCGCGATTTTCTACAAGCTGTTTCCTCCGGAGATGATAGGCCCGATGTTCGAACACAACATGCGCAACGTGATGCTGACCCTGATGGTCGACCAGGAGAACCCAGGCACGATCGCGGAAATCCCGCGCATGTTCTCCGACCAGGAGTTCGCGGACCGTTGGATCGAAAAGGTTACGGACCCGGTGGTGCGGGCCTACTGGGAAAAAGAAATGGCAAAGACGAGCGATTTTCATAAGTCCGAAATGCTTGGCTACCTCATTTCAAAGGTCGGACGCTTCGTGGAGAACGGGATGATGCGCAACATCATCGGACAGTCGCATTCGGCGTTCGATTTCCGCAAGATCATGGATGAGCAGAAGATTTTCCTCTGCAACCTGTCAAAGGGAAAGATCGGCGACGTGAATGCCGACCTGCTTGGGATGGTCGTGGTGACCAAGCTGCAGATGGCCGCGCTCGGACGCGCGGATATGGAAGAACATCTTCGCAAGGACTTTTACCTGTATATCGACGAGTTTCAGAACTTCGTGACGGACTCGATCGCAACGATTTTGTCCGAGGCGCGCAAGTACCGCCTATGCCTGATCATCGCGCACCAGTACATCGGTCAGCTCGTCAAGAATAACGACACGAAGATTAAGGAAGCGGTATTCGGGAACGCGGGAACCATGTTTACGGCACGTATCGGTCCGGAGGACGTCGAGACACTGGAAAAGGTGTATGCGCCGGACTTTACGGGCTATGACCTTATCAATTCCGACAAGGTGACCTGGTACGTGAAGATGATCGTTGACAATGCGTCCGTGAAGCCGTTTACCCTCAACTTTGACATGGCACCTCGCGGCGACCGCGAGCTTGCGGAGGCCATCAAGGAACTGTCGCGTCTCAAGTATGGCCGCGACCGCGCAATCGTTGAGGCAGAAATTTTGGAACGTACGCAGTTGGGCGTTTCCGATCGCGGTCCCCAGCCCGTGGCGAGCGAATCCATCTTTTAGGGCGATGAACGGAAGGGTGAAAAATCTGGGGGTCAAAAATCCGTATGTCACTTGAAGACGAAACCGAACTTGAGATTCCCTCGTTCGATCCCGAGCCGATGGACGAGGGACCGAAGCCGTCCGCCAAGCATAATCGCGCGGGCGTGGATCTTGCGGTACGTATTTTGCGTCAGACGCACGAGGCGATCGGTCACGCGATTTCTTTGTTGGAAGGCGCGGATAAGGAAGGCGCGGCAAGGATATTAGTGGATCTGGTGACCGCAAAGCATGATGCCGCACGGTTTAATGAGACGGTTTCGGGCGCAAAAATCATCGAAGGAGTGTTTGATGGCCTTTCAATGATCGGTCCGAACGGAACCGCCTATGCCGTTCCGTCGAACTACGCGTCCAAATCGCGGCTGGTAGAAGGGGACGTCATGAAGCTGACCATTCGGTCGGATGGAACGCGTATTTTCAAGCAGATCGGCCCGGTGGAACGCCGTCGGTCAGTTGGGTGCGTGGCCGTGGATTCTTCCACAGGCATGCACGTTGTCGTGTGCGGCCAGATGACGTATAAAGTGCTTCCAGCGAGCATGACCTTTTTTCAGGCGGAGCCTGGCGACGAGGTCGTTGTTCTTGTTCCAAAATCAAGGGATTCCGTCTGGGCAGCCGTAGAGAATATTGTGAAAAAATGACATGGAAGCTCTCTATCGAAAATATCGTCCATCGACGTTTGCGGACGTCGTTGGACAGGAACACGTAAAAACGACGTTGCAAAACCAGATTCTTTCGGGATCGGTCGCGCACGCGTATTTGTTTACGGGACCGCGTGGCATTGGCAAGACCACGGTTGCCCGACTGGTCGCAAAGGCGGTCAATTGTTTGGCATTGAACGGGGGAGAGCCGTGTAACGCGTGCGATGCGTGCAAGGACGTCATGAGCGGAAGCTCGCTCGACGTGGCTGAAATCGATGCCGCGTCGCAGACGGGCGTTGAAAACGTCCGCGAGAACATCATTGAGAGCGTTCGATTTTCACCGAACAAACTCAAGCGTCGGGTATACATCATCGACGAGGTGCACATGCTTTCGACATCGTCGTTTAACGCGCTTCTCAAGACGCTCGAGGAACCGCCGGCGCATGCCGTGTTCATTTTGGCGACCACGGAGCTTCACAAGGTCCCAGCGACCGTGATTAGTCGTTGCCAGCGTTTTGATTTTCGACGGGTTTCCGTCGAGACCATCGTGGAACGTCTGAAGGGAATTACGCGAGACGAAGGGGCGAATGTGGATGAGGACGTCCTTTTGGAGATCGCACGGCATGCGGATGGGGGATTGCGTGATGCGGAAAGTATGCTCGGGCAGGTGTTGGCCCTCGACGAAAAACGTATCACCATGGAAATAGCCTCGCTCGTCATTCCGGCGACGAATCGGCTGATGGTGGACGCATTCGTTACGGCGCTTGCCGCGCGAGACGCGAAAATCGCGCTTGGCCTTGTGAATGATGCATTGTGGCATGGAGTTGATCTTCCGCAGTTTACGGAAAACGTCGTGGCCGCATTGCGCGACCGGATGCTCGCGGACCTGTCGTCGGAGCTTGCTCCGCTCATCGAATCGCTCCTTGAGGCTCGGCGCCACATGAAGGGCGCGCGGATGGTGCAACTTCCATTGGAACTCGCGATCATGAAATGCTGCCTGACCCAGAACGACCCAAAAGTCCAGGCAGGGAGGCTTGATTCGGTGCGTGCGGAGCCTGTTGTCGCGCCGGCGATTGTTTCGCAAGCTGCAGAGGTTCGAGCCGCGCCGACGGTGTCTCCTGCGGATCCCGTCCTGCCGACCGAAGAACGTATTGAGCCTGTTTCGACCGCACTCGGGGACGTTCCCGTGCTTGACCTTGAGGACGTTCGTCGCAAATGGCCGGAAGTGTTCGAACAAATCAAGGCATGCAACGCCACGCTCCCAATGGTAATGCAAACCGGAGAACTCACGGCCGTGGAAGGGAATTCCGTGGAGATCGCGTTCGCGTATCCCGTGTACGTCGAAGCCGTGAATCAGGACAAAAACCGCAAGCTGCTCGAACAGGTCCTCACGCGCGTGCTTGGCAGGCCAGTCCGCGTGAGGGCGAAACATGTCAAAAAGGAGGTCGAGGAAGTTGTCGACCAACTCATCGATGCCTTTGGCGGGACCGTCGTATAATCAATCGCCAAAGCGATTAGAATCTTGTGGCTCGCCGTCCCTACATGGATGCACAGATCTACGTTCATCTGAAAAGCCGCCTTGCATCGTTGGAAGAGGTAGAAAGAACTGCGAATCTCGTGCTCGTACCTTCTTCGTTGATACGGATGGTAAACCCAAATTTCTTCGCGATTTTCTCGCCCTGCCGTTGCAGCAACCTGTGACTCGTCTTTTCTCGCATGTCTGCGAGGATATCGGGAATGATCTCTGCGTCTTGCCAATGTGCCATGAACGATTCCAAAAATGTGTCGAGAATTTTCACCGCGTGACGCTCCGATGCTGCGCCAAGTGATCGGTCAACGGCAAAATCCGCGATGTACACCTCGGGTTTATCATGACTTCGATCCAGCCAAGCGAGGATGTAACCAGCCGGCTGGCCTTCTCTATCTCGTGAGATAAATGACAAATTCGGATCGCCATGTATTTCTCGGCTGAGTGCCTGACCGACAATCGTCGCTGCATTATCGAAGCTTTTTCCTTTTGCAAAGGCGAGCGCGAGAGCATCCGAGGCACGGATAGGCGAGACAGTGCCACGAGGGTTCACTGGATTTTCTGGCAACGTTACTTCCGTGCGGAGAATGTACGAATCCGTTCCGCTGTTATCCGAATACGAAATCGGCGCCGCAGGGAGAAATGTATTGACAACGGTTTCAAATCCCCACGCAGGGCGGCGGGTGTCATGGGTCTCTTTGCCAATTACGACCCGCCTGGGATCCACACCCATATCTGTCGCATGGGCACGGAGATAATCAGGGAGAAATGCCCGATAGGCTTGCTCAATGAGCGCCATGCGTCCAGCAGATATTTCGGATGCCGACGGTTCTATATTGTCGCACGTGAGTACCGGAGCCTTCGTAAAACTCTTAGCGCCAAGTACTTTATGCATTGGAGTTGCAGTCTTGAGTCGCTTAATCGCTTTTTTGGCGCTGCGGCTGATATCCATGTCTTTCATGAGCACGGATTGCGCCATGGTACGCCATCCTTCATCCGTCCGGCGTTCTACAACAAGAAACGCGCAGTTCGGGTTCCAAAGATACACGTTCGTTTTACCGTCTCCAAACGGCATACAACTGGCAGCGTCGTTCATTGCCGCGAGTACCTCTGCATCATCTTTCCTTCCTACGCGAACGCGAACTTCGTGCGTCAGTGGAGGCTTAACGCCGTACTGGCCGTGAAGTATCGCACGCAATTCTCCGAGTTGATGAGAAGAAAGCGGAGCATCGGTTGGCGCGGGGGCCTGCAGCCAGGCAAGCATGTTTCGCTGGATACTTGAACCAAATTGCTGCAAGGCATGGAAGAGTGACTTTGGATTGGAAGCCACGCCTTTGATTCCTTGCTTTTGTTGTCCGATGGCTCGGAGAAACGCATTGCGCAGATACGTTTCTGTTCCAATGTTCGCGCCCTCTTGATCGAAGAAAAAAGTAGCTTCATGAGGGGGTATTTCTTGCAGAGCATCAAGTCGGCCATCAACAAGCGTATCCCGAACCTCTTCCGCCGAGAGCACGAGTCGGTGTTGGCTAACTAAATTGGCGGGACTCATTTTTTCTTGACGGTCCTCATCGACATAGGCGGCACTGCGAGCAAGAAATTCATACGGTTGTAGTAATAGTTGCCGCAAGGCCTCAAGATCAATAGTGGGATGTTGTAACAATGTCTCGCCGTAAGCCTGTACTTTAGGCGGCAAGGTACCAGCAGTAAAAACCTCTAATAAATCGCGTTGCTCAAGTAAACTTGCAATCTCTGCACAATCTTGCAGTCCACGCCATGAACGCAAGGGGTTGAACCGTGCAGTTCTTAATCGAGCTGCACGCGCCCGAAGACCCTGGATGTCGGCTGCCTCGGCCGCAGTTATTACTGTCTCAATTCTCTCACTAGCCAATTGACGGATGACATGGTTCCACTCGTGATTTGCCGTACCTGTCTCATACTGCTTGTCGTCCATCGCTATCTGCAGGAGAAGTTCACGAAAATATTTCATACGTTCCTCTCCGCTGAGCTCATTGATGTCCACGAACTCTCGTAGAGCATCAACACTGGCGAACGCGTTATCGTGTGACAAGTCAGGACGATTCGCAAATCGAAGTGCCGTATCTTTTCCCAACATCTCCGCGAACGCACGCATTGCCTTGCGAATTTGAGCACTCTCTTCGCACTCTTGGTGAAGGTCAAGAAGCGCATCAAAAATGCGTTCAGGATTTGCGTCTTCCCGCAGTGCAGGATTTTGCTCAATGATTCGGCGATACTCGTCGGGGCCAACACGGTGCGTCAAGCGGGAACGTTGATGCTCAAATGTGACGCCTTCGGCATAAGTTTCTGCAGCGTAGCGAATGGTTTGCGGAACGGCGTCGTCAAAAAAGATAAGGACGGGATGACGGGTTCCCAATGTTTTCGTAGCATTTTCCTTTGAAAGATCTAATTTATTAATAAGGGTAAAAGTCCATCTTCCTCTGCCTTCGGCCAGCATTGCGTATAGCGTACGAAAGCCGATAGGTTGCAATTCCTCCTTCTGCAACGCAAGGCGTTCGGCAACTGCGAGGGCATCATTTAGCCGATGCCGAATAGTTCTCTCAACCATTGCAACAGCGGCCTCATGGACAGCGGAGCTGAGAACGACTTCGTTGGACGGCTGAAACGAATCAATGAACCGCAATACGAGCGCGCCTTTATCCTCTGCAAGCATTCTTTGCAACGCCTTCCGCCGCCCTGTATCGTCGAGGCTATCAGCAATATCCTTCGGAGCGATGCGTATCGCGTCCATCACGCCGAACGCGCGTTCGATATTGCAATCATGAAGAAGTTCGGTGGTCGTTTGTATGGCGATTTCTCGCACTTCATCCCGAGAAAGGCTGAAGTCACCAGCAATATCATGCGCTTTTTGAGGATAGTTATCATGCGCGAGCAAATGCCGTACCCCTCCCTCTGCCACAGCCCGTAAGTCTTCCTGAGAGAGGTCAAAATAATCAGCGAACTCACGAACGGATTCAATCCAATAATGCAAACCAGAACCGATTTCCCGTGCAATTAATTCGATTGCCAATGCTCGCGTCGCCGTTGCGACTGGAGCTTTTTGCAGCTTATATCGCTCAATCAAACGCAATGCCTCCTGAACGTCCCTCATTTCAGCAAGACTTTCTCCCAGCATTTGTCGCGCAGCCTCTTGAACATCTGGTGTGGCGAGTATCTCCTCTGGAACCTCAAAAGCGCGGTTGAATCGCTCGATTGCTTCTCTATTTCCATCTTGCAAGATGCGCAGAAGTGCCGACTTGGTCTCTTCACTGATTTTCGCTTTGTGACAGCTGTACGCCCTCATTACATCCAAGATATTCATGGCACCCTCATAATTGTCGGTGGCCAGCTCGCGCACCACCGCCTTCTTCACAAGGGCTCCGAAACGGCTTTCCGGGACACGCAGTTTGTCACAAATATACTTTGCGCCGTGAACGTCTTTCTCGTCTAAAAGTGTTGCAATTCTTTCTGTCGCCGCAAAAATCACCTCATCTGATTGCATGAATCTTCTCGGTAAAAAATCCCGCGCTACCCCTGTGGCGATTTTCTGCGCTCGCTCGACATCACCATTCGCAATATTTTTTACGACCGCCTGGCAAAGCATCCGCTCAACCTCACCGCGATATACGTCACGAGTTCCATCGTATATTCTCAAAAATCCGTCTACGTCACCGCTATCCAAGGATGCTTGCATGCGAGTCTTTGTCGCTTCTGCTTTTGCGGACCGGACATCCGACGGCTGCATGAACCCAATAAGCCGTTCGGTAGGTTCGTCAGCCAAAAGACTTTTCAGGAGTCCTGTTTTTAACGCCGCCCTGCCATCCTTCGAAGAAAGAAATTCTTTCAACGTCGCTTCTATTCGGTGTTCATGAATATAGTGTCCAGATTTCTGGCTTGATGCTGCTCGCAGGGCTTCAAGTGTGTCTACCGCAACGGCAACGTGACCAGCATGCAATTCACGTATGAGAGCTTGGTTGGCGGCATTGAGCACCTTTTGGGTAAACGTACCTGGGTAATCCTTCGCCCACATCAACATGCGAGCGGCAAGAGGAGCGTCTGTATCCAATGTTCCCGCAAATGCATCTGTCAGTGCCTCTCCATACTCGGCATCCGATGGTTTGCAGCGCTTTAGAATGGTACCGAGACGCTCCATGTCCATTTCTCGGCACGCATTTCCGATGGCGATTTTTATCGCATCCTTATTTGAAGCATTCTGCTCAAGCTTTTGGTCGAAAGTATCGACGTTTTTTGGTTCGCTTGGTTTAATTTTTTCTCCCATACAAAATTTCTAGCGCGTGGTGTTACTGTTGTTTTTCTGCGACCTTACCTGTGCGGCTCGAACGCTCCGGAATATCTTCTCACGAGTACTGAGATCAGCGTCGATGAAAATGCCAGACTTTTTCAGGAAGGCTGAATACTTTGGATCTGCGTCAAGCATCGCCTTGAATTTGGCAACTGCCCCATAAAACGACGGATTGTCGACACTGAACTGATTGACTGCTAACTCTTTCTCGAAGACTCCGCCTCCGGCATACAACGGGGACATGTGCGACAAGAATTCCGTTACGAGGAGGCCAAGACGGATATCGACGGCTGGCCGTTCGCCGCCAGTCCCCTTGGCGGTCATGACGCGCCAGTCGCGTAATCCCCCCCCCCCTATAAAACGGAATGGCACGACGGTCGAGGCGTTTGTGACGTCGTGTACCCTGACATAGCGTTCTCCACCTTTTGCGGAATACAGCTCCTCCTGAAACGCGGCGAACTCCTTGGCAAATCGCTGAACGACGAAATCGTTCACCTCCTTTTGTGTATTTCCATCGAGGTCGAAATATCGCATGTGGGCGAGTTCGTGGATACATGCCGACCAAAAAAGATCAGGATCGGTTTCCAACTCTGTCATTGCTGACTTACCGAAATAAATGACTTCATCGCGGACATTGTATGCGCCATGAAGATTCTTGATTTTAGGGGAGACGATGATGCGGATGCACTTGCCGCGCAGCGTGACAATATCGAGGCCACCCTTATAATCCCGAGTGTGCTCACCCACGGTGACGCGAATGCCATCAAGCAGATTTTGATATTTTGGCTCAGGAAGCGGATCTGGCCTTGATCCTTCTTTTACTTCGACCACCAGCTTCTCCGCATGGTCTTCCTTTTCTCGGGCAAACTGCCGAAATTCTCCGTGTTGGCGTGCATAACTCCCTTCAGGCATATGCCAATCATGCTAACACAAAATCTCCATTCCTCGAACTGTCTTGTGCGGTTATGTGTCTCAGGTCATTTTCGTAAACTTGCATGACTCACGCACGGCTCTGCGCGAGATGTTCGGCCGGGACGCGGTTGTCGAGCAGGAGTCGAAGCTATTCGACGATATGGTCATCGTCGCACCGCTCTCTCGCATAACGAAAACCCGCACTCCATGAGGAATGCGGGTTTTCTTGGTCACCCCCTGTCCCGGTCTGTAGGAGCAGGTCGTGATGGTTCTGCGCTCCGGTCTCGCTTGAGGCCTTTAAAGGTGCTTTGAGACACCATTCTGTATGCTCCCGAACCCTGTCCCGGTCGCATAGAACTGGAGACTAAGATTGATTAGCTCCCCTCCCTCATCCTCCTTTCCCTCATCTGTTCCTCCGTGGTACCA
>Ga0156524_124_pt1 | contig 39020 bp, 28 predicted proteins | sample RifOxyB3_FD_111919 | JGI IMG/M metagenome (GOLD analysis project Ga0156524, IMG submission 111919) | Candidatus Uhrbacteria bacterium RIFOXYB12_FULL_58_10 | reverse complement strand
TTGGCATACACAAAACTCCCGGTGGTCGGGAGTTTTGGGACAGCCTCAGGAAGCCCCGTATTTGTCGTTGCTCTACTAGAGCAGTGAGTCGATGGCTGCTTTTACCGCGGAAGCCGACTGGGCACCCTTGATGACGATGGCCGAGTCGGTTCCCTTCGCGTCGGTACGGTAGATGAGCGATCCTGGCGTACCAGTAACGCCGGCCGCGGCTCCTTCGCTCGCATCGTTTGCGATTTTGTCGAGATATTTGTCTGAGGAGCGGCAGGAATCGAACGCTGTCGTGTTTAATCCAATGTCAGAGGCGAGCTTTTTGTAGAGGTCTTCGCCAAGATCCGTCTGGTTTTCGATGATCGCATCGCCATATTCCCAGAACTTGCCCTGTTCGCCTGCGCATTCCGCGGCTTCAGCTGCATTTTCCGCCTCCGGATGGAATGAGAGCGGAAAGTTACGGTAGACCCAGCGTACCTTTCCATCGTAATCATCTACCATTTGTTGAAGCGTGGGATGAAAGCGCGCGCAGAACGGGCATTCGAAGTCGGAGTATCCGATGATGGTGATTTCCGCGTCCTTTTCCCCAAGAATATGGTCGTCATCGTCCACGGCCGCGATTCTCGAAACCGCGACTGAGGAACCGGTAGCCGTCGGGACGGTCGCGGTCGTTCCCGTTCCGGTCGTTGTCGTTGTTGTCGTGGTCTTGACCGCGGCCGCTTCGGCCGATGCCGGGAACCCGCACGTCCCCTTTAGCGTGCAGCTGCCAAGAATAATGAATCCCAATGTGCCAAGGGCGAGAATCGCAGTGCCGAATCCGACCCAGAAAGCGGTTTTCGATGGCATCATGTCAAAAAGAGATTTGCCCGGTTCCATAGAGAGAAGATCGTGAAGAAATAAAATCGTGGGGCCGTTGGGTTATGACGCATCAATTTCTCATTGGAAGAAATGCCAGCTTCGGACTCCCGCGAGATTGGTTTCGAAGTCTGGGTGGAAATGCAGTTTCAAGCGTGGGGAGGAGAAGGAGACACACGGCGGCAAGGATTCCGAAAAGTTCAAATCGCGCGCCTGGGACGGCAACGTCCGTGAGCGTCGCGAGAGGCGCGAACGGCTCGATTTGCGTCTGCGAACAGGAACCTCCGTCGAGTGTTACGCCCACGAAAGACTGGCAACCAGAAACGACAGCGACGGAAATTCCCGCCGCCACCAAAGCGCACACGAGCATTCGAGAAAGCCACGGCATAGCGTCGCTATGTTAGCACAGGTATAATGATGACGCTATGTTGCATGAGATTGACAAACGGATTACGGATTTTCTCGAATACATGGAAGTGGATCGCGGACGTTCGCGTCGCACGATTGAGAATTATGATTTTTATTTGCGCCGGTTTGCGACGTGGGCCAAGCATCCGAAGCCGTCAGCGATCACGCGTGAGTTGATTCACAAGTACCGGCTTTGGCTTAATCGCGACGTGCCCGGGCGCGACGAGGATCTCATAAAAAAGTCCACGCAAAACTATCATCTCATCGCGTTGCGCTCCTTTTTAAAGTTCCTTTCGCGTCGTGACGTGAAGTCGTTGCCGGCTGAGCAGATCGAGCTTTCGAAGGCTCCCTCGCGCATCGTGTCATTTTTGGAACCTGACGAGCTTGACCGCATTCTCGCGGTACCGATGCGTGAGAGCGAAGGGTTGGTCGCGTTGCGCGATAAGGCAATTTTGGAGCTTCTTTTTGCGACAGGTCTGCGCGTCAGCGAGCTTGCTAATTTAAAAATCGATCAGGTGAACCTGAGGCGCGACGAATTTACGGTGCGCGGGAAAGGCGACAAGGTTCGCGTAGTATTTCTGTCTGACATGGCGAAGGCGGCCATCAAGGCGTATCTCGATAAACGTCGGGACGCGTCGCCGTACATGTTTGTTTCTCATGACCGCGCCAAGGGCGGACGGGATAACGCGGGTCCGCTCACCCCGCGCAGCGTCCAGCGTTTGGTGGAGCGTTATGCCAGGGCCGCGGGAATTACAAAGCGCATTACTCCGCACACGCTTCGGCACACGTTCGCGACCGATCTGCTTATGAACGGCGCAGACATTCGTTCCGTGCAGTCGATGCTCGGCCACGCGTCCATCACCACGACGCAAATTTATACGCATGTCACGAATGCGCATCTCAAGGACATTCATAAGAAGTTCCACGGGAAGCAGAATTGACACGCGGCGTTGTTTCGCGTACCTTTCCGTCACGTTGAAAGCCGTTTTCCCAGGAGTTGATCATGGCCGTCGTCCTCCCCTTCCATCCCCAAGGCGACCCCATCGCAAATCGCGGGATCGTGATTTGCTCTTCTGCCGCCGGGTCGCTGCCCAATGCTCTCTGGAGTCTGTTCCGTCTCGCGATCGGGATCGCCGAGACACAGACGGATCACGACGGGACGTTCGACCTCGCCTTCGCTCACGCGTCCGCCGTGCGTGTCGCGGCCATGAGCGCGCGTGAGGTAATGCCGCCGCTCGGGTTCGCGCTGGCAGTGCCGGTCGCGTCGCCGCAGGAGCTCGCGGACGTCCTGCGCATGGATCGCTTCGAGTCGCACGTGCGCGAATCGCTCGATCGGAAGCGCTCGTGGGCGCTGCTCGTGGCCGTTGATCCGACCGTTCGGCGGACGGGCATCGGCCGGACGCTCGCGAACGCCGCGCTCAACGGAATCCGCGGCGCTCAGGGTGAGCGTGTGTATGTCGCGGCAAGGGCCCGCGATTCGTGGATTGCCCACAGGTTGCTCGGCATGCGCTTCAGCCGCGATGGTGTAAGCAGCGAGGTCGTCCCGCGCGTCCTGTTTTCATCGCGCAGCCTCTCTTTCGACTTCTAGAGTGCCTCGCGCACTCGATTTTTTTAACGACTGGCATTGACAATTCCACCGCAATGCTGCATACTCCGGCGGCATTTCCTCAGGAGGGTCAAATGCATTCGGAGATTCCTGGCGTTGATCTGTGCATCTCGTTCGACACCACCGGGTCCATGTACCCGTGCCTCACCCAGGTCCGCCGTTCGGTGGTCGACCTGGTACGGCGCCTGTTCAGGGATATTCCCAACCTGTGCATCGCGATCGTTGCCCACGGCGACTACTGTGACGCCGGGTCGACCTACGTGATCAGAACGTTCGACTTCTCCTCCGACGAGCAGGCGATCTGCCGGTTCGTGGAGAACGTCGGCGCGACCTGCGGCGGCGACGCCCCGGAGTGCTACGAGCTCGTGCTCCACGACGTGCGGTCCATGTCCTGGCGCGCTGGCGCGGAGAAGGCCCTGGTGATGGTCGGCGACGACGTTCCGCACGAGGCGAGCTACCCGCTGAATTTGAAGAGGATCGACTGGCGCAACGAGCTGGCGCTCCTGCTCGAGGCCGGAATCCACGTGTACGGCGTCCATGCCATGCCGGGGATTCGCAGGCACTCGAAGCACTTCTACGAGGAGATCGCGCGCGCGACCGGCGGGTACTATCTCACGCTCGACCAGTTCGCGGCGATCGTCGACATCATCTGCGCCGTCGCCTACCGGGCATCGGGTCCGGACCAGCTTCGCGCGTTCCGCGACGAGGTCCGCGATGGTCGGAGGATGACCCGCAACATGTCGCAGGTGTTCCAGGTACTCACCGGCGAACGCGAGACCGTCGCCGACCGGCCGGGGCTCGTGCCCGTTCCCGCGGGGCGCTTCCAGGTGCTCAAGGTGGATTTGGACACGCCGATCAAGCAGTTCGTGCTCGCCCAGGGCCTCGCCTTCAAGCAGGGACGCGGGTTCTACGAGTTCACCAAGCCCGAGACCGTCCAGGATTACAAGGAAGTGGTGCTCATGGACCGAGCCACCGGCGACATGTTCACCGGGAGCGAAGCCCGGGCCATGATCGGCCTCCCGGCCGGTGTGAACGCGCGCATCCGCCCGAGCGCGCTCACTGAGTTCCGGGTGTTCGTCCAGAGCACCTCGGTCAACCGCAAGCTCGTCGGCGGTGCCGGATTCCTGTACGAGGTCGAGGACTGGAGCCGGTAGACCCCGTCCTTCGATCGACGTTCTCTCCTTCCCGAGTGCCTCGCGCACTCGATTTTTTTATCTCGTTCGGGTAGGATCAGGACAAGAGATTTTGCCTCCGTAGCTCAACTGGATAGAGCGAGGGCGTTCTAAGCCCGAGGTTGTAGGTTCGACTCCTACCGGGGGCACCAGACCATTATGCAAGAACACAAACAATCATTTTTCATTCTCGTTGGAGTGGCACTAGCGGTGTGCGTCATGACGGTCGCCTATGTCGTCATTTCACAGGACAACAACGAATTGGGCGGACTCGAGACGTTTCTGCTTCGCGAGGCTACGACGTTATCGGACGAGATCGATCAGTCGCAAGGCAATCTTGGCGGAATCATGAGCGGTTCCGAGTCTGCAGACTCCGGCTCTCCGATGCTGGCGCGTTTGGACGCGTCGAATACCGTCATGAGCGAGTCGTTCTCCCTTGAGATGCTCCCGGGATGGGTCGTGCGCGGCGCCGATGATTCAACGCGCATGCCGGACGGAACCCTGTGGTACGGATGGCTGTACAACACCGCTGCCGATGAAATGACCGATCCTGACGTCGTCCAAATTCAAATCAAAGACGCGCTCAAGGAAGGGCGGACGTTCGATGAAGCGGTCGCCACGCTGTCCTGGGATGCCGAGGACGTGACCAAGATCGTCGCGTTCATGAGCGCGGAAGCAGCTGAGATCTTCCCGGATTATTCCGAGGCGGACGTGAACGTCGACATGGAAGATACCTCCGTGGGAGGCCTGACCGCGAAGCGCAATACGCTCGAATGTCTGAAGCCGTGTTACATCGAGGGCGCGGCGCAGACCAACGTCATCTATTTTATCGACGCGCCGGATCGCGTGTACCTGCTCAGCGTGTCAGTGAATACAGAGTCGGATACCACGGACCTTATCGACCAGGCAGACAAGGTAGTTCGCACATTCCGGCTCCGATAAAGCAAATGCCTCCAGAGATGGAGGTATTTTGAACGAAAAAACCCGCTTCGATCGGCGGGCATACTGAGGTCTTGGTAGCAGATCAGGCGCGAGCGGGGAAACGCGCCAACAGGCATTTGCCACTGGACCAGAAGACGAAGGTCGCGTATCCCCACATGATGATCGCGGCGCCCCACGGGGCACCGGAGAGAAGCGTGATGGCGGGGAGCATGAACAAGTACGGCCACGCGACGCCCGCCAGGAGAACGGACGCCATGATCCACAGGGTCGGAATGATTATCATCGAGCTGTCGCTGAACGAACGCACCAGCTTCACTCCGTCTGGATGGGATGCCAGCAAGTAGAACATGCTGATCCCGGCGATCCAGGCGATGTACATGGCGTATAGCCACATCCAGGGTTCGGTAGGCGCCTGCTGAAAATACGGAAGAACGGTCATCGCGGTGTCTCCTATCGTAGAGTTTTGGAATTTGACCTCGATTCGACAATATCGATGTACCTCATTTGAGCTTGCGCGTCAACCGTTTGTTCTCGGGTTGATGAGTTCGTCGGATCTGGCCGCATGCGTTTTCTCACCGTGTCCAGCATCCAGACGGATGGGAAATAGAGAAGGATGAGAATCGCGAAAAATAAGTATCCGCTTTGGATATCAAGGCGATGAACGATCCAACCGAACGCGATTCCGCTCAAAATTCCATTTTCCTTCAGAAGTTCCAAGGACAGCATTAGACCGATCGCCGCCAATGACCTTGAAAGGAAAGCAATCACTAGCACGACCGACATAAGGATGATTCCAATTCCGATTGCGCGAAGCGGACGTGCCTTGAGTCGGTATGCAAATAGTCCGCGAAATCAATCGAAACGTCATTTGTCTACTTTTTCAAGTTTTTACAAAAGCAAGAGCGCACCCGACGGCGTGCCACGAAGGGTGGCTCAAGCCGCGCGAGTGCGCGAGTGGACTTGGTCAAATGTTGGCTACGTCAGTTCACCTACGTGATCGCGTTCCATGGAAGCACGGAACTTGTCGTAGTCGACGGATCCCTTTTCGTTGTCCCATGCCTCCGCCATGGCGACCATGCACTTCACTTCGAGAAGCGGACCGGTGGTAGATCCCGCTGAGATGGCGTTGCCTTTTCCTTCGTCGCGGGAAACGGCTTTGGTGCCGGTCTCGTAGTGGCTGTCCACCATGCCGTCCATCATCGGGCTCCCCAGCACTACCGGGTAACGGCGCTGGTAGAGCTGCCAGAGGCAGTCGACGTGGCTCGGCACGTCCTCGACTACATCCTCGTCGCGAACGTTGCCCGCGCCGAAGGTGATGAGGAGCATCGCGCTGCACGACGGATCGCTCGCATCGTGCAGGATCGACTCCGATGGGGTTGCGGGGCTGATTTTCACGATCTTCACGCCCTCGCGGAAGTGAGGCCGGTAGATCAGACGCGCCGACGTGATGATCGGGTTGCGACGCGGGGCGTGCGGGTAGACCCGCAGCTCGCTGTCGTAGTGTCCGAGCACGTACTGCGTGGGACAGGCGAAGGCGTCACGACGCCGATCCTGAACCTTGTGCACGCGCATCCCGTCCATCAGCTTGTCACCGAACATGAGGAACGGACCGGAGAGGTCGCTGGCCGCCGCCGTGATGGCGAAGTACAGGTTGTTGGTCCCGTCGTCACCGAGCTCGACCATCGGCACCTGCGCGCCAGTGGCAATGATCGGCTTGCCGACGTTGGGGAACATGAAGCGCATCGCCGCGATCATGTGCGCCATCGTGTCGGTGCCGCCGCACACCACGAAGCCCGTTGCCTTGTCGTAAAGGAGCCTGATCATGTTCCCGATCGACACCCAGTGGACCCAGCGTCCGTTGGTGGAGTCGATCGCCTTCGTGTAGACGGGAACCCACACGACCTGCACCTTGTCTTTAAGTCCCTTCACGGAAAGTGGTTCGAGAAGCTTCTCCGCGTCATCTGCGGGGGTGTAGACGATCCGCGTGGCCTCTTCGAACTTGGCCTTGGTCTTGGTCATGCCGATCGTGCCGCCGTAGTAGAGGACGAACACGACCGGCAGGTGCGGACTCAGCCTGGCTATCTGATCGAGCACGGCCTCCGGGAGGTCGGTCATGTTCGCGAACGGCACGACTGCCGCCGCCTGTGTCTCATGGCGTTCACGTTGGGTCATCGACATCTTCAACTCCGTGGAGAGGCGGAAAGGTTCATCGTTTCAAGCCCAAACAGTCTAGGCTTCAGAACGATAGGCTAAATTAGCACACCTTACAGCTATTGTCCAGGCTGTCTGGGGTAGTAAATTTTACAAAAAAAGAACCTCCCATTTCTGGGAGATTCTCTTCTGGGGCGACTAGAGAGAATCGAACTCTCATAGCCTGGACCACAACCAGGTGCACTAACCATTGTGCTATAGCCGCCGTGTGCGCGCAGTTTAGCAGGCGTTTGCGGAACTGGCAAGAGTTCGGTAGGATGGCGGGCGTGTGAAGAATTTCATCCCCCTCATTATCGCGGTTCTATTTATTGGCGCGGGGTGCGTGTTCCAGAAGGAAGCGCCCGCGGACTTGGAAGAACCGGTGGCAGCGATTGTTCAGAACGTCAATGGAATCGTCGAGGCCTATGATGTTGAAACCGGCCTGGTTACGGTTCGGACGGCGACGGGCGCAATCGAGGAAATTTTGTGGTTGTCCGACGCGGTTTCTCCAGACACGTTGCTTGGTCAGATGATCGTTGCCTCGGGTGAGCGGGATCCGTCAACGCTCGTGGTCATCGCAGATGCGGTGGATGTGCCGGAAAGCCAGAATCTGATGGTTGCCTCGCCTGGCATTGGCGCGACCGTGACTTCCCCACTCGTGGTGTCCGGGTTCGGGCGCGTGTTCGAGGGCGCGTTTAACTGGCGCGTGAAGGATGTGGATGGCACGGTGCTCGACCAAGGAACGGCAATGACGAATGCGCGCGACGTCGGATGGTTCGGATCATTCACCTTCGAGGTGTTTCTTCCCGCGATGACGAGCCAGTCATTCACGTTCGAAGTTCTCGATTACTCCGCGAAGGATGGAAGCGAACAAGATTTAGTTAGCGTCCCGCTCAATCTTCTTTCAACGAAAGTATCCTCGTTCAACGTATACTTTGGAAAGCCAGCGTCTGGATCAGCCGATTGCTCGCTCGTATTCCCTGTGCGCCGGACTGTCGCGCAGACCGCGGCGGTCGGTCGCGCGTCGATCGCCGAGCTTTTGAAGGGGCCAACGCCCGAGGAACACGCGCAAGGATATTCGACGAGTATCCCGGAGTATGCGGCACTTAATTCGCTCGTGATCGGCGATCGCACGGCAAAGGCGGACTTCACGCGTGGGATCGAGCCTGGAGGCGGTTCATGCCTCGTGACGGCTATCCGCAGCCAAATCGAAAATACCATCCAGCAGTTCGACACCGTGGACGAAGTCATCATCAGCGTCGACGGCGAATCAGACACCGCCTTGCAGCCCTAGGCCAAAACCCCGCTTTCGCTCCGTGAAACCGGGGTTTTTGATTTGCTCCTGCGGTTGATATTGGGCGTCAAACCGCGTAAGCTACCCTTATCTATGGCCACGAAAAACAAAACAAGGCTCATTCTTCTCGACGGCAACGCCCTCTTACATCGCGCGTGGCACGCCATCCCGCCGCTGACCGCAAAGGACGGCCGCGTGGTGAACGCCGCGTACGGATTCGCGGTCGTGCTCGACAAGATGCTCAAGGGGTTCAAGCCGGATTACATGGTCGTGGCATGGGACCTTCCCGGCAAGACGTTTCGCCATGAGAAGTTCGAGGCATACAAGGCGCAGCGAAAGGAAAAGGAGCCGGAGTTGTATGAGCAGATTCCGCTCATCCAGGAGATCTTGTCGCTTTACGGCATCCCGTCGTTGAGCGCGAAGGGGTTCGAGGCGGATGACGTGATTGGCACGCTCTCGATGCGCGCGAAGGACGAGGCATTCGAAACGCTTATCGTGACCGGCGACCAGGATGCGCTTCAGCTCGTGGACGACACCACGAAGGTGGTGTATTTCCTCAAGGGCATTTCCGAGACCAAGACGTTTGATTCGGCCGCGGTGCATGAAAAATTCGGGTTCGGCCCCGCGCAGCTCATTGACTATAAGGCGTTGCGCGGAGATCCGAGCGACAATGTTCCTGGCGTGAAAGGAATCGGAGAAAAGGGAGCGAAGGAATTGATCGCGCAGTTCGGATCGGTCGAAGGAATTCTTTCGGCGTTGAAGAACGGAACGTTGCCGGCAAAGGCCGCGAAAAAATTTGAGGGCCAGGAGCAGCTGGCCCGCGACTCCGTGGAGCTCGTGACCGTGGTGCGCGACGTGCCAATGGATTTCGCGTTCGACCAGGCGAAGCTTGGCGAGCCGAACATGGACCGGCTGCTTCAGCTCTATCGCGATCTGGATTTTCGGACGCTTATCAAGCGAATTTCGCCGGACGCGCATGGAGAGGCACCGCCCGTGGACGCGATGGGAACGGCAGGTTCGCAGGTTCGCAGGGACGTTGGTTCGCAAGGAAAAACGCGGATCGTGCATGGAATGGAAAATGTCCGAGAAGCGTTGGCGACGATTGGCGAAGAAACCATGGCCGTGCTCGTCGTTGAGCAGGCCGCCGACCTGTTTGGTTCCACGCTTGCGGCCATCGCGATTTCGGACGGTGCATGCACGGCCGTGGTTCCAAGTCCCAATGCGGAGTTGCTCGCGCTCGCGAAGCAGAAGCTCGATGCGGCTACGCGCGTCGTTTCCCACGATTGGAAGCATGTCATGCATCTGACCGGTTGGGATGCCGACGACCGTATCGTCGATCTGATGATTGTTTCGTATCTTCTCTCCTCGGGCTCGCGCTCGCACGACCTTGCCTCCGTGGTTTCTACCATGGCGATACCCGAGTCATTTGCAACGGAAAAAGAATTTGGGAGTCTCGGAAAAATAACGGTCCTGTTGCCCGGCGTCGCGAACGACATGCTTCAAGAAATTGAGTCCGCTGGCATGGCAACGGTGTTGGCTGACATCGAGTTTCCGCTCATTCCAATTCTTTTCGAAATGGAGAAGGAAGGGATCGGCGTGGACGCGAAGGCGCTCGACAGATTTTCAAAGGTGCTTGGAAGGAGGCTCGAGAAGCTGTCAGCGCATATCCGAGCGCTCGCCGGCGAGGACTTTAACGTCAATTCCCCATCGCAACTCGCGACGATTCTGTTCGAGAAACTACGCTTGCCAACCAAAGGCATCAAAAAGACGAGCAGCGGCTTTTCGACCGCGGCGTCCGAGCTTGAAAAACTGGAGGATGCGCACGAGATCATTCCGCTCATCGGGGAATACCGTGAACATGCGAAGTTGCAGTCCACGTACGCGGAGTCGCTCCCGAAGCTTATTGGCAAGGACGGACGCATTCATACCACGTTCAACCAAACGGTCACGGCAACCGGACGGCTTTCCTCCTCCGATCCGAATTTGCAAAATATTCCCATCAAGACCGAGCTTGGAAACGAGATCCGCAAGTCATTCGTGGCGGACAAGGGCAACGTACTCGTGTCCGCCGACTATTCGCAGGTGGAACTGCGTCTCATTGCGGTCATCGCGAAGGACAAACCGTTCATTGACGCGTTCCGCGAGGGCGCGGACATCCACGTTCGTACCGCGTCCGAAGTGTGGGGAGTTCCGGAGGCCCAAGTAACGCCGGAGCAGCGGCATGCGGCAAAGGCGATCAACTTTGGGGTGATGTATGGAATGGGGCCGCGTTCGCTCGCGCGTTCCACGGGCATGAAACTTGAGGAAGCAAAGGAGTTCATTGACCGTTATTTTCAGATCCACCACGCGGTGCGCGATTATCTCGACGCAACCAAGGCCATGGCGCATACGGAAGGATACGTGAAAACCGCGTTCGGCCGTCGGAGATATCTCCCGGAGATCCAGGGAAACGTGCCAATGCTCGTTGCCATGGCCGAACGCATGGCCATTAACATGCCGGTGCAAGGCACGGCCGCGGATCTCATGAAGCTCGCGATGATCGCGGTAGACGGATGGCTGACCGCAAGCAAGTGGCCGGCCAAAATGCTTTTGCAAGTACACGACGAGCTGGTGATAGAATGCGATGAAAAGGCCCTGGACGCGGTGGCGCGCGGCGTGAAGGAAATGATGGAGGGCGTGGCAAGCTTCGACGTCCCGCTCGCGGTGGAGGTAGAGGTTGGAAAAAATTGGGGAGAAATGAACGTATGGAAATTTGGCAATCCGAACGTCTGAAAAAAATTTCCTGGGTGGTCCATGGCACGGCCTCCAGGAATTTTGGTTCCACCCGGTATCCGAACGCGGGCGAGGGACAAGATGCGACGGAAGAAAATCGTGCGGCATTTCTGCTCACGCTTGGACTCAACGCGGCACAGCTTGTGGTATCGGGGAATGAGCATGGAAATCACATCGTGTCGGTGGACGGCAAAAGCCCGCGGCGCGTGGGCCATTGCGACGGACTGATCACCGGGGTCTCGAACGTTCCACTCGCGACGAAAACCGCGGATTGTCTCCCGTTGTTTTTCGTTGATCCGACGGTCCGGACGGTCGCCGTGGCGCATGCCGGTTGGAAGGGCGTCGCATCCGGCATGGCCATTGAGGCTGTTCGCGCCTTTTTCGGGCATGGCTCGCGCCCGTCCGATCTTGTCGTCGCCATCGGCCCGTCCATTGGTCCGTGCCATTACGTCGTGCATGACGAGCGACGCGATCAAATGCTTGAACGAACCCCCTTTATTGAGCCATCCGATTTTCATGCCGGCCACGTGGACTTGCGCGCCATTGTCACGCGCCAACTTTCCGCATCCGGCATATTGCCGGCGAACATCGACCTCTCCGCCCCATGCACTGCCTGCCACCCAGACCTCTTTTTTAGCTATGCACTGTCGCGCGATTCAAGCGAGGGAATGTTGTCTGTAATTTCGAAGGTTTAGGGATTCCCTTGACGTTTTTAGGCACACTATGATAAGTCTGTGCCGCTGTTGTCCGAAGGTTCGGACGGTGGCGGTCCCATTGGTGGGACATCCATTCTCCTCGAGAGAGAGTCGAGAGGAGAGGAGTTGAGACATGCACCGTAAGGAAGGCATCTCCCGCCTGCTGGCGGAATTCAACGCGTCGCTGCCGGACGACAGGCGCATCGACATCGAAGCCGTCGTCACCAAGCTGATCGGGCTCGGCGCCGGCGTCCCGGCCATCGCCGCGGAGATCAGCTTCGAGGACATCGCCGGCGCCGGCGTGCCGATGCCCGTGGCCCGCGCGATCGCGAACCTCTGGCGCGCGGCCCCCGCAGCTCCCGCTCCGGCCGCCGAGCCCAAGGCCGGCGATCCGATGGTGCAGATCGGCGGACTGCAGGGGGGTATCGCCGAGCTCGCGCTCGCGATCGGGAACGTGGACTCCCTGAACGACGGCCTCCTCCTGGCGAACTACCAGCCGATGGGTCGTGACGACATCATCAGCGCGCTCAACCGACGGGCGGAAAACAAGCCCTTCATCGTGTTCGCGGACAAAGCCAGCCTGCGCATCGACGTCGAACGCAGCCTCGCGCTCCTCATGCTCCTGAAGCAGGGCATCGACGTCGGCAGCCGGACCTCGGTCAACGGCAAGATGGTCGAGCTGCATCGTGCCGGCGAATTGCCGGACCAGGCGCTCTCGATCTGCCCGATCCACGGTAACCACCTGGTCGGCGAAGCCGAGTTCTGCAACGCTTGCCACCGCGGCTGGTCCGAGATCCAGCGTCCGGCACGCGAGTTGGCCTACCTGCAGACGCAGGAGGTCTGGGGCGAGACTCCTCCGTCCGGCGATGCGCGCATCGACCTCATGTTCCAGGCGCTCGATGACATCAGGGGGGGCTACTGGGCCGACGCCATCCTCCAGGCCGAGAAGTGGGCCAACACCGGTCGCCCGATCGTGCTCGTGAAGCCGATCGATCGCCGTCAGTCCGTCGACAAGAAGCGCTAGGCCACGAGGCCAGCGCGAGACCCTCTACGCAGCGCCAGGCGCTGCTCTTTTTTATCCCGCGGGATTCCTTGACAATTTGGGGCCTGTGCGCTAAAACGACCCCTTCCGCCGCGCTGTGCGGCGGATGTTCCTTTGGAGCGACTCATGTCCGTTCGAAGGGTTGTCGAGGAAATCGTTCGTCCTTATCTCGCGTCAGTCGGAAATTCCGACGGCGTGGAGGGGGTTCTGGCCAGGCTTGCCGAACTCGGCGTCGGTCTGCCAGCTGTCGCCGCGTCCATAGAGGCGGAAGACCTCAAAGACACCGGTCTTCCGGTGCCAGTGTGCCGCGCGCTCGCGTCCGCGATTCGCGCCGACACGGTCACGCGGATCTCGGTCACGGGCGATGCCCATGGCCGCCTGCGGCCCGCCTCGTTCGACCAGGTGGTCGGCCACGCTCCATTCAAGGAGATGATGACCGACGCGATCCTGGCCGCACGCATGCGGAATCGTCCTCTTCAGCACGTTCTCTTCTCAGGGCCGCGCGGACTTGGAAAGACCACGCTCGCCCTCGCGATGGCGCACGAGCTCGGCGTCGACGCGCAGGTACTCGTCGGCAGCCAGCTCCGCAAGCCGGCGGACGTGGTGCAGGCGGCCGTCCGCTGGACGTCCGGGAGCCTCGTGTTCATCGACGAGGTACACGGCATGTCGCGCCCGGCACAGGAGACGCTCTACGGCATCATGGAAGACGGAAGAGTGCCGGTCGTCGAAACCAGGCGCGGCACATCCGTGCAAACGGAAGTCCCTGCGCCCAAGGTGACGATCGTCGCCGCGACCACCAACCCGGCCAAGCTGCTCGAGCCGTTCCGCAATCGGTTCGGTCGTCCGTATCGCCTCCCCTTCTACACGGAGGAAGAGATGCTGCGGATCGCGCGCCGGAGCGCGTCGATGCTTGGCTTTGCGGCCGACGACGACGTGCTGCGGCTTCTGGTGGCGCACGCGCGGGACAACCCGCGTTCGCTCAACCACCTGCTCCTGCAGCTCTCCGAAACCGCGGTCGCGCGCGGTCTCGCCTCCGTCGGCATCGACGAGGCGCGGCGAACGCTCATGCTCAACGGTTTCGGGGAGGACGGACTCCACGAAGACGAGCGCCGATACATGATAGCGCTCGCCGGCATGGGCAGGGCAAGCCTGCGCACGCTCGCGCAGGCGCTCGACATGGAAGCGAGCGAAGTCGAAGACACCATCGAGCCATGGCTCGTGCGTCGCGGATTCATCGCGCGCACGCCTCAGGGACGCAACGTCATCTCACGAGGTTCCGATGAAACGTAGTGTACATTCGACCGGAATTCCGGTCATCGTGAGGGCGCGCGGGGACGAACCGATCCCCGACGACGTGCCTCTGTGTTACATCGTCGCGTGCAACGGCGTCTTCCTTCGCAAGAAGGTCGGCATCGTGGAGGCGATCGTCAGGGTGGAGAACATCCCGATGCTCAAGCCACAGGAAATGTGTGGCGAGCTGGACGTCACGAAGGTTCCGATGGAACTATTCGCCCAGATTCTCGTCTTCTTCCGGGCGGTTTTCGCTCGGCAGAAGGCCGAAGCGGTCGTGATCCTCCTCTATTGTCCGGCGACCCGCGAGTGGCAGGCGGTCGCGCCCATGCAGCGTGGCCATGGCGGGGGCGTTCACTACGAGGACGACCTGGAGATCGGGCCCGGATGGCTGAGGGCCGGAACAGTCCACTCGCACTGTGACTTCTCCGCGTTTCACAGCGGCGGGGACCACAATGACGAGATGAACTGGGACGGACTGCACGTCACCGTGGGCAATATCACGCGTGACGTCCCGACCATGAGCGCGTCCGTTGTGGTCAACGGCCATCGGTTTCTGAAGGGGCCCGACGAGTATGTCGGCGGTATCACGCCGGCGGAATCCGTCGTAAGGGTCACGCGGTACGAGTCGGTTTCGGTACTCGTGCCAGCAACGACGAAGGGGACGGCCGCGCAACAGGCGAAAAGGCGGGTCGTTCCTGTGGACTACCTGCACAAGGAAAAGGGTTTTGCGTTCAAGTTCCACGATGGACGGACGCTCGACGACTACCCGTGCCCGCCCGAGTGGATGGACAAGGTTCACGTGCCACCGCCACCGCGTAAGACGAGCATCGTCATCACGGGAACTCCGGTTTCTCCGCACTGCGACCAGGCGTTCGAACGAAAGCCGCCCAGGAATGCGTTCATCAGTGCCGTCACGGCGTGGGCGGATGATGCATTCGGAAACTTCTTCGGGGTCATTCCGTCCAAAATCGACCGGTTCGATAAGGAACCGTCCGATTACACCCAGCTCGCACCAAGCGACGAGGACAACGAGAAATGAAACTCGACATCGTAATTGTCGGCGCCGGCGGCGTCGGCAGCGCGCTTGCTCCCATGTTGGGGCGCTACTGCCAATACCTCCCACCGGTCTTCGACGAGATCGTCGTCACCGTTGCGGACGGAGACAACTACGAGGAAGGCAATGCCCCGCGTCAGTTATTCGGACGTTTCGGGAACAAGGCCGAGGTGACGACGGAGGCGCTTTTGGAGGAGTTCCCCCGCGTAAGGTTCGTGCCGTTTCCCGAGTACGTCACGCCCGACAACGTCGACATGCTGATCGGCGAGGGCGCGATCGTATTCTCGGCCGTGGACAACCACACCACAAGAAAGCTTCTTGACAAGCACGTCGGAACGCTGCAAGATGCGACCCTCGTGAACGGTGGTAACGACTACACGGACGGCAACGTCCAGGTCTACGCCAGGCGCGGCGGAAGGGACACTACCCTTTCGCTCTGCCAGGTACACGAGGAGACGGCCAACCCGGCCGACAAATCCCCGCACGAGATGGGGTGCGAGGAACGCGCGCGCGCTTCGGCGCCGCAGCTCTTCTTCGCCAACCAGACGGTGGCCACCCTCATGTCGTGGGTGTTCTACCTGCTCACCACGGACGACACGTTCGCCCGGCGGCCGTCAATCGGAGAATTCTACTTCGACATGGTGGCTGGAAGGGTGAACCCGATTGCTCGCAATGCGAGCGCAGAGGAGAAGGAATGAACAAGAGGTTCACGCGGTCCGAGCTCGGAGCCAAGACCAAGCTTGAGCTTCGGCACATTGCAAGAGACTGTGGCGTCGAGTTCGACAACGGCACGCAAGGCTCGGAGTTGATCGAACGCATCCTGCAGGCGCAGCAACAGCAGCAAGCGACCGTCGAGGTCAAAGCCCAGCCTGCCGGCATGGCACGGCAGGGCATCGACGCCTTGGACGACGACGAGGAGGAGGACGACGACGACGTCCAGGGCGAGAAGAAGATCACGGTCCAGTGCGGCGCGGCGTCCCTCGACGTCATCGCGGCAGGCCAGACCGTCGCGCAGCTTCGCGAGCAGCTCCGCGAGGCGCTGAACATCGGCCAGGCCTTCGTTCCGCGCGTCAACGGGCTGACCGCGAACGCGAACAGTGTCTTGAGCCCGGGCGATTCGCTCGAGTTCGTGAAGCCCAGCGGGGACAAGGCTGCCCGTAGCAGGTAGTACCCGTCCCAACACCCGGCCCTCCTAGGCCGGTTTTTCTTTTGTTACGCATTGACAGGGACACCGAAGTTTGTTAGAACGATTTCTCCGCGCAAGCGGATGCACCTTCACAAGAGGAAACCCATGTCCATTCGTGACGAATCGCGTATCATCTTCACCGATGATGGCACGGCAACGCTTGAGATGGACCGAATAAAGGACGGTCCGGACGCTCGAAGGATCAAGCTTCTTCGCAGGACCGTAGACGGAAAGGCGCTGCTCCCGCCGTCGATGCTTTCGAAGACCTTCCCGGAAGGGTGCGTGTTCCACGAGTCTGGAGCGCACGAGGACATCTTCGTCGTCGAGTGTCCTCCCCAGGTGCGCTCTGTGACATGGAAGTACGGTACCGGATGGGACGAGCTCGTGCATGCCGGCGGGCTTCCCAAGTTCGATCTCACGCCTGCGGACAGGACTCGAAACCAGTTCCGTCTCGCATTTCCTTACATGATCTTCGTGGTCTACATGAAGGATACGGGAATGCGCGACGCGCATTTGTTCGTTCGCCCTGGTCCGTTGCATGACCTGCGCGAGCCCTTGTTCTGGCCTTGGACGACGAACATTCACGCGGACACGGGGAAGATCTGCTTCAAGGATATTCCTGCCGTCCGACTTTCGGATGGGCCGCGCGCCGTTGAACGGGTTGTCGAAGAATTCTGGGCAACCGCGTTCAACGACCATTGGTCTACCTGGTGGACGAAATATGGAACGGAAGTTCCACGATTGCGGTCCGTCTGGGAGTGGGAGCACTGGAGCCGTCGCAATCCGTCGTGGGTTCTCGACGCGCCCATGCTTCCGTTTCCGGTTGCGCTGTGGGAAATCATCGAAAAATGGCGTCGTGAATATGGTGGCGCAAGCATGCGCTTCGGATTTCAGGAGATGCTCGCCGCCGCGCGCACGGCACCTCTGTGGCGTCCCGCCGCCGAGCGCGAGGGTGATCTCCTGATGTGCGAATCAGTCGCCGTCATCCACAATGGCAAGGTGATCGAGATCGGAACCGAGTTGGTTTCCCAAATAGACGATCCGGGTGCCGGACTCAACGCGGGCGAGGCGTACGCGGTCGCTCACTTCTATGAGGTTAGCAAAGCCGGCATACGGTACGTGGCGCTCACCGGCGTTTCGCGCGCCGTGTCGCTTCTCGAGTTGACGGGCAGGGATCGTGACACGGAAGCGGTTGATCCCAAGCGCGCTGCCGCTGACACGATCGAGCGACTGCGGCTTTCGGTGGGACTTCGTTTCCGCTTTACGAGCTGCGAAGACCTCGCGGACGTCGATACGCGCAAGGTCTACGAGATTGGTGATCTGCGGGTCGACCCTGACGGTGACGTAGAGATCCTCTTCGGCAAAACCGATCCGAGATGGATATTCGTCACTTACGGCGGTGGAACGCTGCTGCCGTCGGTTCGGCTTCTCTTTCCGGAGCTTTCTGCTGGCACGTTCACCTTCGACGACTTCCGGTTGCGGGTTGGCGAAGCGGGCATGTTGCAAGGCGTTCTGACGCGCGTCACGAACATCTGGGAGCGGCTCGAGGCACCAGGCACGTACGCGGCCACGTTCGAGGGACGCGGTGAACTGAACATCTGTTCGAACGGTGCGCTTCAGTTTTCATGGAACCCACTGATTTTTGAGCTGAACGAACGTCATGTCGTCCTTGGAAAAAATTGTCTCGACCTCCGAGATGTATCGCACCTGCTGCTTTCGAAAGGCGTGGTGGTCGAGGTCGGGGGTTGGTGCGTTTCCGAGAACGCCGGACATCCGCTTGATCTCTCGCTCGAGGTCGTGCCATATAACGCGGCCATTCCGATCATTCGGAACAGCGAATGGGTCGGGCTCGAGGGCGAGCCGTGTGCTATCACGCACGCGTTGCCAGAATGCACGTTGAGCCGAGGCCAGCGCGTTCGGTTCGTTTCGGAAGACATTCTCGGACTGGATGCAGGGGAAACGTTCGAGATCCTCTGTTTCTGCAATGGGAAATCCGGCCGCGTGGAGATCGTGTTTTCGGACGGAGGATCCATCGAACTGGACAGCCGGGTCGCCGGAACCATGAGGATTGAGCGTGTCGTCGGAACGAATCGGTTCGATCCCCTCTCCGAGACTGACTGTGAGTCGCTTCCCAACGGGGCGATCGTCAACAGGCGCTATGTGCGTGATGAAGTCGTACGGTATCTCGGTGGTTCCGCCTCCGTTCCCGAGGAGCATCGCGGGAAGATCGCGACGGTCGTGTACAGCAACGTCGATGACAGGACGCTCAAAATTCGTATCGGTGGGATGACGTACGATGGCGTATATCGGAAGTACGTCGCGCGAGTGATCGCCGAGGCCCATCGGAAGTTCGTGACCATTGTTGGCTTGTTTGGCGTGATGCGTTCGGGTCCTGAGATCCCGATTCCCAAAGAACTGCATCGTGAACACAGAAAAACGACCGGAGCGCCGCATCCCTGCGGAAAAGATGTCGATAAGGTTCAGCTGCACTTTGGCGACTTCGTTCTGGCGCAGTATCCGACGGACTGGAGTGATGGAGGAAGGAGCGTCATGAGGGACGCTGTCGCGCTGGTCGTTTCGTACGCCCCCTCGAACGAGATGTTATATCTGTATTGCATGCCGGAGGATGTCAGGATTCCCGCGCATCGGTATGGCTATACGAGTGGATACGAGAACGTGCCGGTGGAGTACAGGAATTCACCGAAAAAAGAGCGGGTATGCCTGAACAAGTCGAATGGAGTCGTCCGTCTTGTACCGAACGGCGGAAGCACGGAATCAATCGAACCCGGTTCCTTCGTTTCCGTAAAGCCCGAGGCTATGCCGAGGTTCGGTTGGGGGGGTGTCAGTCCGAACGATCGGGGAAGGGTCACGCAACTTTTTTCCGATGAGGCATCCATCACGTTTTCGAACGGAACGGAGCGGAAGTTCTTGGTATCGGATCTGGTACGCGCCGATCCACGGGTCGGAGACCGTGTCCGGATTCGTGCCAGTGCCATCCCGCTGTACGGACCGGGCGACGCGCAACGTGAAGAGGAAGGCACGGTCGTCTCGCGGTCGACCAGCCAGCACCTTGTCGTCGACTTTCCAAGCCATCCCGGATGGCACGCGCATCCGAACGAGCTTGAGATCGTAGCAATCCCCCCGTTGACCTGACGGGGGCTTTTTTATTGACGCATCGGGTACGATATGATAAGACGACCCGTCCCACGCGTGTGGGATCCTTCACAAGTGAGATGCACATGAACAACATTCTGGTTCTCGAAAACGGTTCCGTTGAGCTGACCAGGGATGGCGTTCCCCTCGTCGTCCAAGGGCGTCTCGCGGGGCTGTTCGCGAGTGCTCGATCAAGGCTTCTTCCGCGCGGCTGTCGGCAGGTATTCAGCCTGCCAAGTCAAGACGTGTACGTCATCGAGCAACCGCCTGGAACGCGCGAGGTGATTTGGCCGTCGACCGAGGGAACAGTCAATCTCGCGTTTCCGTACGTCGTGTTCCTTGTCCTGGCGCGTGGCGATGCCGTGGAATCGATTCGAGTGTACTTTCGATCGCACCCCTTGCGCGCGCGTTCGGACTACCTGTTCGACGTCGGAATTCCCGAGATCTCCGTAAGTGACTTGAACGTCGTTCGCGAATTCTCGTTCGGCGAAACGTTGGCGGATCGATTGTCCGCGGTCATCGACGCGTTCTGGTCGCGACCGTTCCCCCAGTTCTCCAGCGTCGTTCGTATCCAGGTTCCAGTCGTCTCTGAACTGACGAGCTGGCGAGAAATGAGCGAACACGATCCGCTCAGTCTGCTTTCCCAGAAGTGGCCGGCAAGCGCGCGTACCCTTGAACAGACGGCCGCCGGAAGCGTCGATGGGACCCAGGTGGAAGACGTCGCGTTCCAGATTCTCGTTGACGCGTTGGAACGGCGACCGCCAGAGAGAAACGACGTCACGGCCGATTTGTCGGAAAGCCCAGTTCGCGAGATCTTCCTGACGAAATCGTTGGTCCGGCTCGGAGACGAGGTGACAGCGAACGATCGCAGGGTCGTCGTGACTGGGTTCTATCAGGACGCGAAGGGCATCGTTGTCGCTCTGCGTGCGGAAGGGATCGGTTCGCCAGTTCATCTGAACCGCGGAGTCACGCCAATTTCCGCCCGGCAACAGGAATGGAAGAGCCTGGAAACGTGGACCGACGCGAACGGAACGGTGTGGGGAAAGGGGTCACGGTTCATGGTCACGGACGACAGCGGGCCTCGTCTCTCGGTTGGTACCGAGTATTCGGTGATGGAAATCCGGCTAGACGCTGACGCTGACGTTCAGGTGCAGGTCGGAGGATTCTGGTTTTGGATCACCATGGACGGCGGGACGCTCCTTCACGGTGTGTCCGCGATGCGTCCGGTTCTGACCGCCGAAGCATTTCGGTTCGGCATGTCTGAGCTCCGAGTCGGTTCCGTCATTCGTCTGCACAACGGACGGAAACGGGGATCCGTGGTTGTCGTTGCGCGCCTCTGGTCGTCGGATACCACACTGAGTATGGTGTACGTCGACTTTGAGGGCGTATCTGAGCATGAGGTTCTGTTTGCCGGCGGCGTCTTCACGTTTTCCTGGGAGGTGATTCCGTTCGAACGCAGCGAGCGCCGCGTGAGGTTTCTTGATCGTACGCTTGATCTCAGTGGCAGCGACGGCATGGTCCTCGATTTTTCAGGCGACAATAGACATGTCGTCACGATGAAGGTTATCGGGTTCAAGCGCAATGTTCGACCAGGCGCAGATCCGTGCGATACGGATCTTGTCCTCGATCCGTGCAACGAGCCCATTCCCGTCATCCGTGACGGTGCATGGGTGCCCTTCAAACACAGGCTGTTGCGGTCGGAATGGAGCAACGGCCCACTGACGATTGTTCGAGGAATGCGTCTGCGCGTCGCCAAGCGCTGCGGTGAATTGGAAGCAGGAACAATCCTCGAGGTGAATGGCGTGGTCATCTCTACGCGCGGCATTCCCGCGATTGAGTTCACGAACGGCGTACAGTTTCCGCTCGGGCGGCAAGGAATGTCGCTGTTCGAGGTCATGGCCGAGGACGGTTCAAGAAGGCGGTTTCGATCGGCCGACCTGACCGGCTTGCCATCCATGGAAATGAAGCCGTCGAGTTGGGCAGGGCCGTACGAGGAAGGGACTCTCCTCGAATACATGGGAAATGACCAGGCGGTCCTCAAGCGAATCAGCGGTTCCTCATTCGGACCCAGGATCGTCGAATTCGTGTCTATGTGCTGCCAGCAACATCCGATCAAGGTGCGGATTCATCCTGGTGGGGATCCGGTAAGCCTGACGAATTCTTCACGGCTGGTCATAAGGGTATCTGGCTTGCCGGAACGTTCGTCGCAGATGTCGTCTTCGCGGCGCGCCATTCGCTTCGTGGACGATTATGGTCAGGAGATCACTCTTTCGGATGACCTGCGCCAGATGCGTGATGAGATCGAAAGGCTGGCTCCCAATTCAACGCTGACCGAAGATTCCAATGTGATGGTCCGTGTCGGTGACGTCGTCCGCGTGGATCGCGGGTACCGCTGGGGCCGAGGCGCATCGATTCGTGACGGGGCAACGGGCATTGTCGTGGAAATCAGCGACAATCTTCTGTACGTTCTGTGCGATGCCCATGGCGTACTTGATCCAGCCAGGGACGATGATAGGGGGTATATGGATATCCCCGAAAAATGCCGTCCAGATTCTGGGCCGCTCCGAGTCGGCGTCACGATGATCAAGAACCTCACGGTCATGCGTCGTGAGGAACTGGAGGAACGGAAGCAAGGGCCCGTGTCACACTCTGTCGGGACTTTCGTCTCGGTTCAGCCCGGCATCACCCCTTCTTGCGGATGGGGCAATGTCGGACCGACTGACCGTGGTCGCATTATCCAGGTTCTCGGTGAGGACGCGCTCGTGGCGTTCCCCCGCGAACCCGAATGGGTAGGGCTACTCTCGGAACTGGTAACGGCTTTTCTGCGGATCGGAGACATGGTTCGCGTTCGCGCGGGCGTGGTCCATGCGTACCGGCGCGGAACGGTCACGGACATGGACGAAGGTGTCATCGTCAGGGTGGAGGCACCGGATCATCTGGTCGTCGACTTTCCAAGCCATCCCGGATGGCACGCGCATCCCGACGATCTCGAAATCGTTAAGCTCTCCTCGTCATCCTGACGAGGATTTTTCTTTTTTATTGATGGGCGGTAAGATTCTCCCGCTATGTTGATTCTCGTGTATGGAGACGATACGTTTCGGGTGCAGGAGAAGGTGAAGGCCCTGCAGACCGCGTTCGTGCAAAAACATGACTCGACCGGGTTTAATTTTGCGTCTTTTGGCGCGGATGCAAAGCCTGGCGAGGCACTTCAGGCCATCGGTTCCCTTCCGTTCATGGGAAAGAAGCGCATGGTGGTGATCCGCGACCTGATCGCGACGACAAAAAAGGATGGCGAGGGCGCGTGGGCGTCGCTCGCAAACACGCCGGAATCATCCATTGTCGTGCTGTGGGAAACCGCGGAGCCAAAGGTGCTCGAAAAGAAGGTATTGTTCCAAACATTGAAAAAAGGTGCGGACGTGCACGCATATCCGTTTCCTGTGCTCGAAGGGTCCGCGCTCGCGAAGTGGGCGACGGAGCGCGTGAGGGCGCGCTGCGGTTCCATTGCGGCGGACGCGGCGCGCGAGCTTGCGGAGCGCGTGGGCAGCGACCTCTGGCAGATGGACAATGAGATTGGAAAGCTCGTCGCGTTCGCAAAGGGACGCGCGATCGCGAAGAGCGACATCGAGGAATTGGTACGCGCATCGTTCGACGGCGAGATCTTTGCGCTCGTGGACGCGGTGAGCCGCAAGCAGGGCGCGCAAGCGATCAAGCTGCTCCGGCAGGAGCGAGCAAGCGGCGCGTCGGATTTTTCTATCTTCGGGATGCTGGCACGTCAGGTACGGCTTTTGCTCGGTGCACGCGCCTTGCTCGACGACGATCCGCGCGCATCCTCGCAACAGCTCGCGAGCGAGATGAGCGTGCATCCGTTCGTGGCGCAGAAGACGCTCGACCAGGCGCGCAAGTTCACGCTCGCCGACCTGCGCGCGACGCACGACCTGCTGTTTCGCTATGACACTGGCATGAAGTCGGGCCTGCTCGACGCGGAGCTGGCGGTGGACCTCATCACGACGGCCCTCGTACGTTAGCCGGAATCGGTTGACAAACGGGCCGTTTTTTGGTACCTTTCGCGTCCGCCGCACATTCGCCGGCGAAGCGAGGTAGACATGTACTTCCTGGTTCTTGGAGCGCTGATCGGGCTGTTCGGCGCCTTCCAGATGCTCCTGCGTCCGCGGGGCAGCATCCGCTCCTTCATCATCTGGTGGGCCGTCACGGCACTCTTCTGGACGTTCGCCTGCTGGCTGTTCCCGTTCCAGCTCGTCGGGCCGCTCGGCGGTTTCACCCTGCAAATCATGCTGCTCGTGCAGTTCGGTTTTGTCGCCGTGTTTTCTGGCGCTACCGGTGTGATCTTCGATCAAGAGCTAGGCTACTGGAAGGCTCGACCGTGGTACGCCACGGCCAATTCTGCCTTCTATGGTTTCGCTGGACTTGCGGCGCTCATGCTGGCCACCTGGTTCTTCACCACAAGTGGCATGCTCCACTCCGACGACTACCGCGTGCTCGTCGGTGAGAGCGTGAAACAGGGCGAGTGGGACAAGGACGTGTCGGTCATCGATCCGGCACACCTCCGCCAGGTGCCGATCGAGATGGCCAAGTGGAAAGGCAACAAGGCCCTGTCCCAGGCGAAAGGCGGCGCCCTCGGGAGCCGGTTCACCATCGGAGAGTACACGATCCAGCGGTTCGGAACTGAGCTTGTGTGGGCGGCGCCCATCGAGTTTCAGGGGTTCTCGGCCTGGCAGGCCGCGGGCTTCACGCCGGGCTACGTCATGGTGTCCGCCGAGGATCCCGATCGCGATCCGGTGCTGGTCTCCGACCGGGAGCTCAAGTACGTGGACAGCGCGTACTTCGGCGACAACCTGTGGCGGCACGTCGTCACGGGCAACTCCGCGCTCGACGGTCTCACCGACCCGACCTTCGAGCTGGACGACGAGGGCAACCCCTTCTACGTCTACACCCGCTACGGGCTGACCGTGGGCTATGGAGGACTCGATCCAGTGGGCGCGCTCATCGTCAACCCGGAGACCGGGGAGATGAGCGAGTACGGAGTCGACGATCTGCCCGCGTGGGTCGATCGCATCATGCCAGAGGCCGAGGCGTACAAGCGGATGCGCTGGTACGGAAAGTACGGCGAGGGCTGGTGGAACTCGGTGTGGGGCGAAAACGGCGTGGTCACCCCGACCGACGACGACCTCACCTTGGTGTGGACCGACGACGGCCGTGCCTGCTGGTTCACCGGCATGACCAGCACCAAGTCCACGGACCAGGCGCTGACGGCCGTGATCCTGATGGACTCGCGGACCGGCGCGGTGCGCGAGTACCGCGTGGAGGGGGCCGCCGACGAGGCCGACGTGATGGGTGCGGTCCGAAGCGCCGTGTCCAACTTCAGCGACTGGGTCCCGACCCCGCCCATCCCGGAAAACGTCTACGGCAAGCTCGCCTGGATCGTTCCCGTGGTGACCACGGCGGGCGTTCCCCAGCGCATCGCCATCGTGAGCGCCGACGCGTCGAATGTGGCGCTCGGCGAGAATGTGCGTCAGGCGCTCGCGGAGTACCGCCGCAAGACGGTCGAGGACGGCGGCCGCGTCGTGGCCGAGGATTCCGCGACCGAGGCGCGCGTGGTCGCGGCCGTGGAGCGGTTCGCAGCCGACGTCAGCGCCGGCAACACCGTCTACCTGTTCACGGTGGCGGGCAACGAGCGGGTGTTCTCCGGCACGAGCGACGTGTCGGCCGAGCTTCCGCTCACCCGCGCGGGCGACACGGTGACGATCGGGTTCCTCGAGACCGAGGAGACCGTAGTGCAGGTGGATCGCTTCGACAACATGGCGATCGACACGCGCGTCTCCGAGGCACAGAGCCGCGCAAGCGAGATCGCCGCCGAGCAACCCCTCGCGGCTCCGCGGTAGGCACCTCCCGGCAGGATCAGCTCCTGCCATTTTTTATTTAACGCAGACGTCGGGTTCCGATACGATTTTGCGTACGAATCCGGCAGGCTGTTCGCTTTCAATTTGATCCATACGTGATTCACGAATTTTAAGACAGAAAAAACCTTGCTCAAAATATGGCTAAAATAAGCCATATTATTCTCTCTAACTCTTGACAAAACGGTCAAAATATGATACTGTACATGCACGTTACGATGATCTGGCGTGAAGCGACCGTACGAAGCGGTCGCAAAGCGCCTTACAATTCATGGGGAGAGAGCTACAGCCATCCGTAGTCCCAACAGCGGGATGGCAAATGACCGCTGATGTTTGCGTTGCTTCTCTCGAAGAAATCCAAACATCAGCGTTTTCTGTTGCGCTGAAGATTCCGCCCGCCCGCATTTTCGCGGAAGGGTGGACTCAAGGTTCCAAATCCCGGGGGATCATCTCCCGGGTCGGCTCCATGTGCCGCTATCCATTTGGAGGAAAACATGACTCACGCCGCCGCCGCCACCACCACCGCCGCCACCAACACCGCCGCCACCCCCGTGGCGGACCTTTCCATGATCCCTGCCCTCCCCGGGCAGGTGAACGCCCCCCTCATGCTGGACTTCGCGCGGCCGTTCGTGCCGCAGGTGCAGACCTACTTCGAGGGACTGGGCAACGACGCCCGGGGCAACAGCAGGGTCGCCCTGGTCGGGCAGGGGGTCGCCGCGATCCTCTGCCTCCCCGCCTTGGAGATGCTCGGAGGCCTGCCCGTCGTCATCTTCAAGGGGTTCGCAACGGACGCGCCACTCGTGGAGGTGGACTTGAAGGAGTTCCGCCACGTCATCGCGCGCGACCGCCGGAAGGAGAGGTCCAACGGTGAGGCCTTCGCAGGCTTCACCGTCATCGACGGCTCCGGGCGGGGGCTCTCGCGCCCCGACCCGGAGAATCCGGAAGACAGGACCCCCGACCAGCTCGGCGAGTTGGCGGCCCAGCTCGGCTGTGGGGTGGACGAGATCCGCGTCCTCTCCTGTCAGGCGGGCAACCGCGGCCAGGTCGATCTGACCTCGGCCGAGGGCGCCATCGCCGGCATGGTCGACCAGTTGGTTGGCCTGGGCCTCACGGCCGAGGATTGGACGAGCGGGAGGGTAATCTTCCTCCCCGGCGGGATGGGGATCGTCGCGGCCCTTCAGGCTGTCGCGATCCACGGGCTCAGCGAGGCCTGGCCGTGGGTCATCCGCCTCGCCGCGGACGCCGAGAAGGCGTTCCACGTGGCCGAGGTGGTGGACGCCCAGGCCATGCGCCAGTGGGCGGTCGCCCTCTCCGCCCAGCTCGACGCTGCCGCCCCGATCGCGACGCTCTCGGGGGAGATCCCCGATGAGTTCCGCAACGCCCTCGCCGCTCTCGCCGCCCGGTATGGCGTCGAGATCCGCGGCTAGCTCCCCGCCCCCGCGTCCTAGGCGCGGTTCCCTCTCCCTCACGAGCGCAGGCAATCCTAGGCACGCCTGCGCTCACCCCTCCCGGCCAATCGCGTGTACGACGCGTGCGGCCGGGACCTCAACTTCCTCATTCCCCACGTCATGTGAGCCAGCGACCCGTCGTTGATTCGCACGACGCGAGGACTCGCGTCAGTCTTCCTTGTGCAATCAGGCACAAGGCGGACTCGACGCTTTTTCGCGTAAACAAATTGGAGATCACCATGGTGTCCTCCTTCGTTTGGCGCCTCGCCTCCGGCGAGCTTGTGCGAGATCTAGAAGATTCGCATCTGCACGCGGGCGTGGCAGAGCTCCTGCCCGAGGCGCTCGGTCGCATCTCCTCAGATGGACGTACGTTCATCTTGGTGGAGATCGATATGGGTCGCGTGGTGGGAGTGACCAACGGTGTCACGACTCGCCCGGGCGATAGCATCGTTTACGCCCAGCGCCCAGGTCGGCCCGGCCTCACGCGGTTTGTCCTGAATCGCGAGCCCGAGCCGTGCCGGTATGTGCGGGTCGCGCTGACATGGGTGGATGAGGAGTACAAGATCCTCACTGCCTACATTGGCCGCGCCTCGGAGCTCGAGCCCGCCGACTCCATGGCGAAGTTCTCCACAAGCTACGGCTTCTGGAAGGACTTTGCTCTGCTGTGGGGGTTCGAGCCGGTCGTGTCGTGCACGCGCCAGGACGCACGAGCCGACCATCCGGAGGCCGTGACCTGTCCGCACTGTGGGCAGAGAACCCTCTGGTACGCGGTGGCGGCGTGCATCGCGTGTAGTCGGCTTGGTTGCCAGTATTGTCTGGTCAACCAAGCCAATCAGCGCACGGGCAAGATCGTCCGTTGGCACGTGCGCTGTGGGTATAGTTGTTAGTCATCACCACCAAAACAGGGAGGCCAGCATGGCCAGGTCTTTCAGGATAGTTGTCTGCGGGCCCCCTCATAGCGGGAAGTCTGTCTTCGTCCAGCAGCTGAGAGATCGGCTGCTGTCGACCGGACTCATCGGGGTCATCGAAGGATGTCCCGATGGTGAGGGCGGCTGGGCCGGTGCTACCGACCAGGATCTGGTCGGCGATCTGCGCGTGAAGGGAAAATTCACGCCAGAGTTCGTCGACTGGGTGATCCGGAGTGTGAGTGAGGCTCAACAGCCCGTGACGCTCGTTGACGTCGGAGGGATTCGCTCGCCTGAAAACCAGCGAATCTTCCGCGAGTGCGATGCCTTCATCGTGCTCGCCAACCCCGAAAAGGTCGGTCCCGACGGCCGATCCGAGCTCGAGCTCTGGCACGAGTTCGGTGAGGCCATGGGGTGCAGGCCTCTGGCTCTGCTGTGGAGCGTGCTCCACGGCGAGTCATCCCTGGACAGTCAGCCCGACGCCGAGGTCATCAGCGGTACCCAGGCAGGACTCGAGCGCGGGACCCGGGTGGAAAGCCCGGTCATCGATGCGCTCGTCCAGTGCCTGACATTGCTGGCAGGCATCGCGTTCGCCCCCGGGGAGCTCGAGGCCGGTGTCCACACTGGACGGCTGGTCAAGGGACTTGGGATCTCGACTGCGGAGCAGGACTCCCGTTTGGGTATCCGTCCCTGGCACGCCGCCCCCAGCGTCGCGCTTTCCCGCGCGGCGTTGGACGGGGATGTCTGCCGGGTGTGGGGCGCGGGGCCTTCGTGGCTCTACGCCGCGCTCGCCTGCGCCGCCCGCGGATCGGTCGAGCTCTGGGACATCCGGCTGGGGTACGTCCTCGTGCCGGAGCTCCAGCTCGCCATCGAGCCAGACGGTCTGCAGTGGCGGGTCGAGGAGCACGATGGCGTTCGCGTCGTCTCCTTCTCGATCCCCGGAGGAGTGATCAGCGTCGACGACCTCGCCGCGATCCACCCCCCGGTGCTCCCGCAGGGCGCGCCCGTGGTGCTGTCCGGCCGCGGCCCACACTGGCTCATGGTCAGTGTCGCCGCGGCCTACGCCCGCGCCGGCCACCCCGTGGCCGTGCTCGCGCTGCACGAGACCGGGCAGGCCCTGCCCGATGGGCGTGCCTGGAGTGATGCCCATCCGGGCGAAGCTCCGGCGGTCGTCGTCGCCTCCGGTGGCGACTGGCAGATCGGACGGATGATCACCGTACCGGTCGGCCTCGCCAAGGCTTAGCAGGACTTTCTCCTCGTGGAGGAGCGACTCATCATCGCTCCTCCACATCTTCACGAACGGTTGAACGGGCTGCCTCTCAGCTCTCCTCGACCCTTCCTGAAGCCGCCTGACATTCCGTCGGGCGGTCGACCCTTTCATCAAAACCCGCCCCCCTTCGCTAAAGCTTCGGGGGGCAACGGAGGACACATGTCCAACTCTTCCCCCGTGGGAATTCTTGCCACTGGCCAGCAGGTCTTCGACCGCTCGCCGAGTCACGTTCATGTCGGGGTGACCCTCGACCTTCTGGGCGAGGCTTTGAGGCAGATCTCTGCCGAGCCCGGCGAGGAGAAGGTGAAGCGGACGATTGACTTCGACCGCGTCATCGGTACCTCCAACTGCGTCCCCACCATCGAGGGCGATGAGATCGTCTTCGCTCAGAGGGTGAATCGCGGTGGGCTCACGCGGTTCGTCATGAATCGCAATCCTGTCCCCAGCCGGTTCCTGACCGTGTCCATGCGACTTCGGTCGGATGGGCACTACGAGCTGGGCACCGCCTACATCGGCGGGCCCGGCGCTGTGGAGCCTTGGGCGGCGCGCCTGAGTGGTGACGCTTCGCGCATGCGCGAGGCGGTGGCCTTCTGGAGCCGACACGCCCTGTGCTGGCGACATGAGCCGACCATCCCCGACACACAGACGTCGGACGTCGGGGAGTTTTTCCTGGAGGTTCGCTTGGTCTTCGGCTCCGGCCGGTTCACCACCGCCGTGGCGAACAACCGCAACGACGTCATCGTCGGGCCGTTCGACAAGTCGACCAAATTGGTGGACGCCCGCAAGGACGTCTTGCTGTGCCTCCCCAGGGAGGTCGGCACGTGGGGAAACTATCCCACGCACCAGGCGTCGTGGCTCTCGCTCGTCTTCGTGGTGGCGTGTCACGCCTCCCACGAAGACGAGCAGGGACTCGCAATCCGCCGTGCGGCGTGGGATGCAATCCCCGTCGCGCAGTGGCCGGCACTCGTCGCCAAAGCGGCCGAGTTCGCCAGCGAGTTCCGCGACCGCTTGACCCAGGACGGCTTGGCGCCCCGCAAGGCGTTCAAGTCGGCGACCCGTGCCCTGCAGGACTGCCTGCTGTATGTCGTGGAGCGTAGGTTCCCGGCACAGCAGGACGCGTTCCTGCGGGACTCCGAGATCGCTCCGCTCGTGGCGCAAGCCAATCGAGGTCGAGCCGGTGAGCTCGATCTGCAGGCTGGTCTCGCACTGGCCAATGAGATCGACGCCATGGTGGCGGGGCTTGTCGAGGAGTTCGGAGGGATCGACGAGTGCCGCAAGGCGCTAAGCGATCTCATGACCGACGCGCGTACCGGGCGCGTGATCCTCCTTCCGGAGGAAATCTCACTCGATCGAGGATCGGAACTGGTCCGCGGCGACATCGTGATCGGTGTTCCCGACGCGCACGACATGGACATGGTGTCCATCGTGAGCGGTCAGGGAGCGCCGGTGCTTGTCCAGCTGAAGGACGAGCTGTCGGGTCAGCGACTCGACATCATGGCGGTCGCCGCGACGCTCGGCGCAGACGAGCACCTCTCGGGCGGGCATCCGTCGTTCCAGTCGGTGGCAGAGATGCTGCTGGCCAACGGCACGCCCCGCACCCCCGAGGGTAAGGCGCTCGTCAAGCGTCTTACCAGTGAAGTCGACCCTGCCGCACTCGCCCAGAAGTATCGGGAGGTCGCAGAGCGCTTCATGCGCGATGCGTCCGACCGGAAGAGCTGGGCAGCTCGGAGAAACGGGGGCTTCACGCAGGTCAAGAAGGTCATCCCGCTTTACCGGGTGGCCTGTGACCTGCTTCCTCGCTCGGCCTTCATGGAGCGCGAGGGAAGGTTCCCGGGTGGCCAGGACATGGCGTCCCTGGCCGATGCGTGCGGACTCGGAAATGAGTTCCGCGCCATCAAGGCGATCCTGGAGCGCCAGGACGCCACGGACGCCGAGCTCGCGGACATCGCCGCGGGCATTGAGCAACATCTCTAGACTCTCGTGTAGGAGCGACTCATCATCGCTCCTCCACATCTTCACGAACGGTTGAACGGGCTGCCTCTCAGCTCTCCTCGACCCTTCCTGAAGCCGCCTGACAATCCTGTCGGACGGTCGAACCTTCAATCAAAACCAGCCCGGCAGTTGTCGGGCTAGGAGGACGCATGTCCCAGCCCCAGACCCCCGACTTCGCCGGCGCCATCGCGCTGGCTCCGAAGATCCGAGCCGTCACGGATGACGTACTCATCCGCAACATCGATCGCCAGCGCGAGGCCAAGGCCTTCTGGCTGGGTTTGATCAGCGGCTACCCGGTTTTCCTGTTCGGCTCCTATGGCGTCAACAAGACGCAGATGGTCGAGCAGATGGTGGGGAGGCTTCTCTCTGCCACCTTCGCCAACGAGCTGATCCCGCAGGTCAAGAGCGCGGATCAGATTCTCGTGGTCTCGAGCTCCATCCGCGAGAGGACGGTTGCCGAGGGAGAGAAGATGGTGGATATCCACCAGGTTCTTGGGCGCGCCTTCCTGGCGCACGTCTTCTTTGGAGATGAGTTCTTCAAGGATCCCACGAATCCGGCGCTCTTGGAGCTCATCGACTACGCCCTCAACGGCACCGTCCGTCATGAGGGAGCGAAGCTTCGGAGCTCTCTGCGGCTGTTCATGGCCGCGGGCAATGAGCTGCCCGATCCCGACGGGCTGATGGGGGCCACGTGGGCGCGCATGATCCTGCGCGTCAAAGTGAATCCCCTGGATGCCGTCGGCAAGCGCAGGTTGGTGACCTCCCGTCTGGATCACCAGCGGGGAATCTCAACTCCCCAGTCGAAGGCAGGTTTGACCCTCCAAGAGGTCGACCTGCTCCGTGGGATGCGTCCGTTTGTGGACGTTCCCGAGTCGGTTGTCGATCAGGTGCTGGATGTCTACCAGGATCTGGTCGACCAGGACGAAGGGTTCCGCTGGATCTGGGAGGATGACCGGCGCTTCGGCCGAGTCTTCGACGTCCTCCAGGCCCACGCCCTCATGCACGGGCGGACCCAGGTCACCAGTTCGGATCTCACGGTCCTGCGCTGGCTCCTGTGGAACGACTCGTCGCAGATCCCGGTCCTGGAGGCCATCGTCGATCCGCTGTGCCGCACGCCCTTCGGGGAGTGCCGCGAGCTGGTCGATACGCTGCTAGCAACCGGCGGGATCGTGGACCAGGTCTGCCAGGGGACGGCGAATCAGTGGGCCAATGCGGTCACGCAGGTCAACACCTGCAAGACCGCGTTGACGACCAAGGTCGGAACGCTTTCGGGCGCGGAGAACACCAAGGTTCAGAGCTGGATCACGGCGTTGGCCGCCATGGTCACGCTGATCGCCAGCTCGGCTGGTGGCTCCATCGACCGCAACGCCGCTCAGGTCGCCTACAACAGCCTGAAGTCGGCGTTGAGCTGAGGGGGGCGTCATGAGCGATCACAAGTTCAAACGTCCCGCTCCCCTCGACCGGAAAAAAGTCGCGCCTCAGCTCGTTACCTCTGCGGACGCGTTCTCGCTGATGCAGTACGACGAGCGTCGGCGTGACACTCCGGCCTTGGGAGAGCTCGAGGCCAATGGGAGACTGCCCGGCATGCCGGCCGTGCTGGCCGACCTCGCTTTCTCGCTTTGGGCTCACGAGCCTGGGGTGAAGGATGAGGTGCCGGCCGATCGGCGGTACTGGCGTGACCTCCTCGGCCAGACGGTCGATTCGAGCGCGTTCAAGAGCCTATCGGCTCAGACACGCGCGGATTGGTTCATGTCCACACTTGGAACCATCGAGGCCTCGCGAGAGATCCTCGAGCTGGTTCCCGACGAGGACGCCCAAGAGCTCGAGAACATCGCCCAGGCGCAAGCCCAGGCTGATGAGCTCGAGCAGGCGGCCCAGCAGGCTCAGGCGCAGGCCGAGGCCTTCGAGGCCATGCTCGCCCAGATGACTCAGCAGCCCGCCCCGACCGAAGCGTCGGGGGCGCAGGCCGGCCAGGGTTCGGGAAGCGGACAGCCGCAACCCGGCCAGGGTCAAGGCCAGCCAGGCCAGGGTCAAGGCCAGCCAGGCCAGGGTCAAGGCTCGGGACTGCCACAGCCCGGCGCCGGCACCCCTTCGGGAGCGTCCAGTGCCGGTGGTATGCCGCTCACGGCCGATCAGGCTCAGCGTCTGGCGGACGAGCTTGCCAAGCAGAAGGTCACGGTGGGAGAGGCGAGGGAACTTGCTGATCTTGCCAAGGCCGAAGCCAACGCCAAGGCCGACGCGCTGATGGGACAGCCCGGAAGCGCGCAAGCCGAGGCCAAGCTCACCGAGCTTCGACGGCTCGGCATGGGAGCGATGCTCAAGGCGCAGGAAAAGGTTGGCGATATCGCCGACACGATCCGTGCTTGGGGCTTGGAGCCAGGCGAGCTCAACCGGATGCCCGTACCGGAGGCCCTGGGGTTGCTGGAGCGCATGAGGCGCAACAGTGGCTTCAAGGAGTTCACCAAGCTCCTGGGGCGTCTGCGCGCGGTGGCCAAGAAGGCCGCCAAGAGCAAGGATAAGGGCGAGCAAAGGCAAGTGCCGCGTCGGGAAACCGGTCGCGACATCTCCCGCGCGCTCCCGTCCGAGCTCACGGCTTACGCCATCGGCGGCGCCCTGCGCGCCCAGATGCTCCAGCGATGGAGCCGCGGGGAGTTGAAACTCCGCGCGACTGAGACCCAGAACAAGCCCAAGGGCAAGGGTCCGGTCGTCGTCTGTCGGGACTCTTCGGGGTCCATGGCTGGCGAGCGTCAGCGCTGGGCCACCGGAACGCATCTGGCCTTGGCCTCATACGCCAAGGTTCAGAATCGGGCCTTCGGCTCGATCATCTTCGACACGCGCGTTGCGCATTCGAAGGTGTTCAAGGCCGGAGCCGTGGGCGCTCGCGATCTCCTGGAGATCGTGGAGACTCACACCGGTGGCGGGACGAATTTCGAGGCGCCCCTGCGTGGCGCCATGAAGATGATCGACGATCAAGGCCTCTCCAAGGCCGACATCGTCTTCATCACCGACGGCGAGTGCGCTGTCTCCGAGGTCTTCCTGCGCGAGTTTCTCGCGTGGAAGAGGATCAAGGAGGTCAGCGTCATCGCGGTCATCGTGGATGACCACGCAGGCGACGCGACGGTGAGGCAGTTCGCCGATCGCGTCGAGCGCGCCTCCAGCTTCACGGCCGATGAAGCTGAGAGCAAGGTTTTCGCCCACCTCAGCTGAGTGTGGGCTTCGGCCAACGGCGGGTGCGAGTTCCAGGTCCAATCCCTGGCTTGCACCCGCATCTTCCCCTGAGCACAAAACTTGTGCGCAGAGGAAGCGTCACAAGGAGTAGTTTCTTGCGGCGTGTGAGTCCTATCATCCACCCACCATGGTGTAAGGAGGCCAAGATGGCCGTTTCGGCAAAGTTCGAGTCCCCCATCAACGACCGCGGATTCGCGTTCGCAGTCGTGGAAGATGGGGCTCAAAAGGGAAAAATGGTGTTCGTACACGCGAGTAGCGTGTGCAAGCATCCGGTGCGTAAGGGACGGCCCATGACCTGGGCATTCGCCACCACCGACCAGGTTTTGCTCGAAATCGAGCCGGGCCCCAGGGGTCTGCGCGCCAAGTCCGCGCGATGCCCCGACTGCCAGCGCGAGGAGGAGCGCCGCGCCATGAAGCGGGCCAGCTGGCAAGCGCAGACGCAGGCGTCCGCTGCGCAGGCCCGCGCCGAGGCCGCTCGACTGGGCGTGCCAATCGATGCGCCCTGCCCCCTCTGCGGGTGGCGCGCCGAGCACTGGCGCGACCAGGATGCCTACAAGCCGGAGGACTACGCCAGGTCCTTCGACGGATTGCACGGATGCGGCCTGCGCCGCGTGATCGCCAAGATTCTCGCGATCACCGGTCACACTGGGCGAACCTGGGTCGATCTCCCGGGTGGGATTCCGCGCTCCATTTATGGTCTGGTCGAACAGGCCATCACTCCAAGGGGGTATGATCCTCTCGGTGCCTTCCTGGTGCCCGACAGTTTCGAGCGGAAGGGGCAGGAGGTCTACTCCAAGGCACGCCTGGCCGTGCTCGCGGGAGTGACCGCCTTGTTGGCGAGCCTCGACCTCGACGCGTCCTGCGCGTCTGCGATGGTCGAGGATCCCAACCACCCGAAATGGGCTACTGTCCAGGCCGCCTACCAGGCATTTGGTTCGGCCAGGAAGGTCGAGACCAGGGCCACGAAGGCCAGGGCCGACAAGGTCGAGGCCGACTGGGAGGCGCATCGAGCCTCCGCCACAGAAGCCTCACCCACGAGCGAGGCCGCACAGTGGCTGGAGCACTTCCAGTCACAAGCAGCCGAATGGGAAGACGGGTCTTTCGACCCGATGGCGGATTTGGAAAGTAAGTCCACCGTGTCCGGCGGGATGGTAGACGACTACTCGATGCACGTCTTTTCGGACGGGTCGGTAGTGGTCGTCGACAACGGCACCATGGGCGAGGACTGGTGCCCAGAGGAGACGACGTATGCCAGTCTCCCGGATGCCATGCAGGCATACGAGCCCCACCCCGAGGAGCTCGACTGATCTTTTCCCGCGTCTGTAACTTCGGTTGCAGGCGCGGGAATCTCTCCGGTCCCAATGCTCTACGCGGGTGTTGGAACCGGATCCTTTCCTGCCTCTTGAGCACATCGTGTGTTTGAGCGGCGAGAATTGAAACCTATTCCGGTTCCGGGGTTAGGCTCCGGACCAAAGGAGGCCTTATGGCCATTCCCTCTAGTGACCCTGGTCACAAGGACGAGCCCAAGCCCGAGCCCCTCGTCGTGACCTTGGAGGCACGAGTTGGGAATCGGCATGCGGAGACTGGCGAGTGCATCGGCACTTACCAGCGCTCCATAGTTTTCCTTCCCCGTGGATGTGATTCCGGCAAGACGTACCGCGTCGTGCTCATCGCCATCCAGGACCAAACCGGCCTCCCCAAAAAGGACAGGGGGGGAAACGTCATGTACCGCGCTCGCCCCGCCCCGCCCGAGTACTTCGAGCGTTGGCGGGACAACGGCGACGGCACGGTCTCGCGTGTCACCTTCAGCAATAATTGGATGCTGGAGGAGGGCAAGGAGGGCGTGTCGGAAACTCGTGCGCTCGTCCAGCGCGACGGCGTGCCTCGTCACTACTCCACGACGGAAATCGTGTGGGGTACGTGCTTGGTCGACGCGCTTGTGCGCGTGAGCACCCGCACCGAGATTCCCGAAATTCGGGAAGTGATTTCGGACGGGAAGCTCGTTGAGCGCGAGACCAGCACGCGTGACGGTGGTACCACACAGGTGGATCACCCGGTCACAACCGTCGAGCCAGACGCCTACCAGAGCGGCTGGACCAAGTCGTGGCGTCGCGACAGGCTGAGTCTCTCCCAAGACGACGAGGCCGGGGTACATCTCGCCGTGACATACGGCGATACCTCCCATCGTCACTCGGCGCTCTGGAAGGAACTGCCGGTTTGGGCGCAAGCGCACCTCATGGCACCCTACCCAGTGTGCGCCTGCGGCCGCGAGCGCGTGGACACGCCCTCGGGTGCGACCACGTGTAGCGTGTGCCAGCACGAGGAGACGGCCGTTGCGCTCATCGATAGGTGCTTGCCTGTTGATAAGCGCAAGGAGATCGCGCACGTCGCCGCCTTGTGCCATCAGGCCGCCGACGCTGGTCATGCGTTTGAGGGACAGGCGGGGTTTGACCTGCTGAGCACCCTCATGAGTGATGAGCCTCGTGCCAATCCCGACTGGGAAGGCTATCCGTGGTACTACCTGACCACGGAGGGGTTCTACGCCTCGCGTTTCCCGCCCGTGGCCATGATGATCCTGAGCACCTTCGGTTCTGCTCAGGGTCAGGGTCTGGTGAGGCTGGCGGCGTGGTTTCCGCGACAGCCCAGCGAGCACAAGGCCGCGGAGGCCATGACGCGTGGGGACTTCTACGAGAAGACCCAGGTTCGGGGAGAGATTCTTGAACCTGAGCTTCACGAGAGTTACCTGCGCGACGCCTGTGCAGCCGTGAAGCTGTGCGGAACGCTTTCCGACCGGATTGCCGCCATAGGGGCGGTGGCCTCGTGCAAGACCCATGGTGGCGAGTCGTACGAGTTGGATCAGATGATCTGTCGTCACGACTATGCCGGGGCCATGGCAAAGGTGGCCGAGCTTGCGGATGGTTTGGCAGGTCGGAAACGTCTGACCGATCTGCTCGCGAGCGAGTACGCCGCGTGCCCCGCCTGCAAAGGCGAGTGGTACGAGACTCGCCGCAACGGCAAGCACTGCGAGTGCATGCGAGATGTGTATCCGCCCGACGCGGAGGACATTACGCTCAAGCACTCGGTCGCGCCCGGCGGCCAGGTGTTGGTAGAAGTGGTCTGGGGGCGGGACGGACGAATCACCCTGGTGGCGCACGCCGACTCGGTTCCTTCGGACGTGACCACACGTCTTGTCTGGGTACCGACCCAAAGCGAGCTCCACGCCTGGGAACAGCACAGGCAGGCTCGTTCGGCGGCCGACGCGCTCAGAGCCGAACGCGACCGGGCATTGGGCGATCACGCCACGCGTGTCCGCCTTACCTGGGATCACCAACGCTCCCAGGGGAAGCTGTTTGCCATCGTACGGATGGCAGACTTTCCGGTGGAGTGGAAGGACGGAACCACGCAGGCCGTGGACGGAGAAGTGAGATTCGTCTGTGACCCCGACCGCTGCAAGTGGTTGGATGATCAGGGAATCTCGCGGCCACGTCCCGACGAGACCTGGTTCTGCTCCTGGCAGAGGGGGTCGTGGGGAGCGAGAGTGATCGGCCGCGATCGTCAAGGACGTCCGATTATAGTCGCCAACCCGCAGACTCCGGATGACCCGGAGCGTGAGGCCAAGCTGGCCCGCGAGGAAGCAGAGGCTCTCGCGGCGGCTGAGAAGGCCAAGCGCGAGGCAGATGCCAAGCGCGCCGCTGGAGGCCCGGACCTTTCCAGGCTTCTCAATAGGTTTGGTCGCAGTTAGCAGCTGGCCGTTGCCACGTGCCCTACGCGCGTGTGGCAACGGCCGACTTTCCAAGATTCCCAGACTGACGGCCCCGGCACGTGCACGCAGCATGTCCGGGGCTTTCGCATTTTCAAGAACGCGCCCATGGTTTCAGTTAAGATTCTTTTTCTTGAGGCGATTCGACCGTGACCCACCAGTCATCGTATTGGCAGTGATACACGACACTGTCATAGGTGACGCCGTTCGTCGCGTGATTCACGTCCGTTTTGTTCGTCCCCATCGATCCGCTGCAGTTTGGGCACAGCATATTGTTTTAAGTACTTATTCATTAAACCCACCGGCCTGAATATTCCACAGTTTGGAGTAGGTTCCCTTTTCGCGCAAGAGCTCCTTATGTTTGCCCGTTGAAACGACCTTGCCGTTTTCGATGACCACGATCCGGTCCATCTCCATGATCGTTGAAAGCCGATGCGCGATGACGATAACCGTTTTCTTGCGCATGAGCTCATGGAGCGCGTCCTGGATGAGTGATTCGGATTCAGAGTCGAGCGAGGACGTTGCCTCGTCCAGAACAAGGATCGGTGCATTCTTGAGAATGGCTCTTGCGATCGCGACACGTTGGCGTTCGCCGCCCGAGAGCTTTACTCCGCGTTCTCCCACGTATGTCCGGTATCCATCGGGCAGCGTCGCAATGAATTCGTCGCAGTGCGCGCGCCTCGCGGCCGCGATGACCTCCTCTTCCGTTGCGTCTCGCCGGCCATAGCGGATGTTTTCCATCAGCGTACGATGGAAAAGAACCGGTTCCTGCGGGACAAGCGAAATTTGGTCGCGCAGGCTTTCCTGCGTCACATTCACGATATCCTGTCCGTCGATAAGGATCTTTCCTTT
>Ga0156524_106_pt1 | contig 40207 bp, 35 predicted proteins | sample RifOxyB3_FD_111919 | JGI IMG/M metagenome (GOLD analysis project Ga0156524, IMG submission 111919) | Candidatus Uhrbacteria bacterium RIFOXYB12_FULL_58_10 | reverse complement strand
CGGACGCGCACATCACGTTCACGGCAGACAGGTCGCGGTGACAGATCCCCGGGACGAACACCGCATGGTCGCGGCACGTTCCAGGGTCCGGGCGAAACAATGAGCCGGCGGCCATCGCGTTGCACGAGAGCGCGCCGACGACCTCGTCGACCATCGGATTCGCGGATGCCGAACACGCGTCGGACGGAACGGATACCGTCGCGAACCGCGCGATCATTTCCGCCACGCGGTCGACAACCACCGTCGGGTCGATGGCGTCACGACGTTCGCGACTCGCGAGCGTGGTCTCGAGCGTGGCGTCGCCGACGTACTCGAGCTCAATCGCGAAGGAACCCTCGACCTCGCCGATATCGCGAAATCGCGGAAGGCACGCGGCGTAATCGGAACCAAGCCGCTCCTCGAGCCAGCGTAGCAGCTCAACCTCAGAACGATCGGGAGCGAACTTCAGGATGCCGGTGATCCGAACCGTCGCCGAGGCACCGGTCCCGCTCAACCGCTCCGCCCGCGCAAGCGCGAGACCGGCAGCCGCGCGAGCCCCGTCTAATGAGATTTCGTAAGGCATAACGATGGTTCCCCTATCGAAAAGAGCCAGATCCCAACCTAATGGGTTTCCGGCTCATTGTCAACCAATTTAGTGCTGACTCGCCTCGCGAATCGCAATCTCGACCGCCTCCTCTGGCGTCGCGGCCGCGATCACGCGACGGCGCTCGCGGGCGTCCACGAACTGGCCCGCAAGCTTCTCCGACCATCCGCCGACGCCAGTGAGAGCCACCATCGGAAGATTTGACTGGTAGGCGATGGCGATTTCGGTAAGCGTTCCCGATCCGCCAGAAATGGCGATGATAGCGTCGCACGAATTCACAAGCACGAACTCGCGTCCCCCTCCGCGCTCAAGGCCCGTGACGACGATCATGTCCGTGTTTCCCTCCTTGTCCCAAATGTCCTTGCCCTTGCCATACGTCACGCCGACGGTCATGCCTCCCTTGCGCTTCGCGCCCCGCGCGGCCGCCGTCGAAAGCGAATCGTAATCCTTCTCCGCGCCGTACACGACGATCGCGCCACGTTCGGCCAACAGTTCTCCGACGCGTTCTGCGAGTTTCGACACTTCATCTCCGTAGTTCAGATCCGCGGCGGATCCCATGACCCCAATTTGAAGTTTTCGATTCATAATCGTTCTACTCTAACAAAAGAATCAAGCTAATCCAACACGCCCACCGCCCCCTCCACCGCGGAGAGCAGCTCGTTCGGGAAGAGCGCGGCAACGGCTTCGATGTCCGTATACAAGATGCGGTCCTGGGCCATGAACTGGACGCGGGAACGAATCAGACGATAGGCGGCGTCCGTGCCGCGACCGAGGCGCAATGGCGCGCGGAAATCCGCGGCCTGGGCGGCACAGAGAAGCTCGATGGCCGCGACCTGATGGGCATTCCCCACGATCTCTGCGGCCTGACGCGCGGCTATGGTCCCCATGCTCACGTGGTCTTCCTGGTTGGCACTCGTCGGAATCGAATCCACGCTGGCCGGATGCGCGAGCACCTTGTTTTCGGAAACGAGCGCGGCCGCCACGTACTGAGGAATCATGAAGCCAGAGGAAAGACCGCCCTGCTCCTTCGGAATCAGGAACGCCGGCAGCCCTTCGGACAACGCGGAGTCAGTGAGACGCGCCACGCGCCGTTCGGACACGTTCGCGAGCTCGCATACGCCAATCTTCAGAAAGTCCATCACCTGTGCGATGGGCTCGCCGTGAAAATGGCCCGCGCTGATCGCCACGCCGTCGTCCGGAAACAAAAGCGGGTTGTCCGTCACCGAGTTCAACTCGCGCGACACAACGCTCGCCACATACGAGATGGTATCGCGGCTCGCCCCGTGAATCTGCGGCGCGCAACGCAGCGAATATGCGTCCTGCACACGCCCGCAATCCTTATGAGATTCCATGATTTGCGAACCCTCGCATAGGCGCCGCGCATTTGAGGCAACCATGATCTGACCCGGGTGCGGACGCAATGCATGCACGCGCGGGTCGCTCGCCGCGAGGGTCCCCATCAGCGTCTCAAGCGACATCGCGTACGCGACGTCGAACGTTTTTGCCAATCGCATCGCGTCGTAAACCGCGAGCGTCCCGACACCGGTCTGGACGGACGTTCCGTTGTTGAGTGCCAATCCCTCCTTCGACATAAGTGCCACGGATCCGAGCCCCTTCTCCCGCAGGACCTCGGCGGTCGGCCGACGTCGCCCGCCGTCGATGACCTCCCCTTCTCCCATGATCACAAGCATGATGTGGGAAAGCGGAGCAAGATCGCCGGAAGATCCGACCGAACCCTTGCTCGGAACGAACGGGTATACGTCGTGGTTTAACAGATCAACCAATCGGTCAATTACGGTTTGGCGCACGCCCGAATGTCCGCGCAAAAGCGAGTTTATGCGCACCACGACGGACGCTCGAACGGCTTCCTCGGAAAGCGGCGCCCCAACGCCCGTGGCATGGGAACGAATCAGGTTGGCTTGCAAGGTGGCAGTTTGATCCGGCGAGATGACCACGTTCTTAAATTGTCCGAATCCGGTAGACACGCCATACACGACCTTGCCATCCGCGACCAACTTATCCACGAAGTCGCGCGATTTCTGAAGATTGGCGCGTGCCGTTTCCGTAATTTGAACGCGTTCGCGATGGCGGGCAATGCGAACGACCTCCTCAATGCTCAGCGTTTCTCCGGAAAGGATGATGCTCATACGAAGAGATGTTAGGTTACTGGCATCTTTCCCCCTTCACTCCCCTCCGTCAATAGCTGCTTGACATCGAGTGTCATACGGGGAATGATGCTCTCGGCTCCTTTCACGGACCTCACGAGGACACTCCTATGACCGAACCACTCGTCAAGCCGGAACTTCCCGGCGGATTCAAGGACTATTCGTCGCGACAGGTCCTGGCACGCCAGCGCATGATGCGCTCAATCGAAACGGTGTACCGGCGCTTCGGCTTCGTGCCGCTGCAGACGTCCATCGCCCAGCGCCGACCGGTTCTGACCGGAGGAAAGTCGATCGAGAACCGCCTGTGGGACATGCGCGTCGACAAGTCGGCCATCACCACGGACCCGGACCTCACGGTCACCGCGCGCTTCGACCTCACCGTGCCGCTCGCGCGGTACGTGGCCGCGAACATCGGGACCATCGTGTTCCCGTTCCGGCGCTACGAGTTCGGCGACGTGTTCCGGGGCGAAACCCCACAGGCCGGCCGCTACTGCGAGTTCATGCAGTTCGACGCGGACATCGTGGGTGCCGCACTCGGCCCGGCCGACGCGGAGATCATCGCGTGTATGTACGCCGTGATGCGCGCGCTCGGGATCGAACGATTCCTGATCAAGGTGAACGACCGCAAGGTGCTGAACGGCTTTGCGGAGCGTGTCGGGTTCCAGTCCGGCTCCAAGTCCGCGGCCGCACTCCTGCGCGTCATGGACAAAGCGGACAAGATTGGACTCGATGGCGTACTCGCCGAGCTTTCTGCGAAGGAGGCGCCAGAGGGCGAGGAAGAAGTGTTCAGCTTCGACGCGGCCAAGCTCGACATGGTGTCGCGATTCATGGCGCTCACCGAAGGACTCGCAACCAACGCCGACCGCCTCTCTGCGCTCAAAGAGTACTTCGGCGGCGAAGGCGTCGGCGCGGAAGGCGTGGCCGAGCTCGAGCTCATCGCCATGCTCGTCACTGCTTCCGGTGTGCCGGAGGATGCATGGGTGATCGACGCGATGGTCGCTCGTGGGCTCGGGTACTACACGGGGCCGGTGTTCGAAACCGTGCTGCTCGAGAAGCCAGAATTCGGCAGCGTGTATTCCGGCGGCAGGTTCGACGACCTGGTGGCACGCTTCACCGGCGAATCGCTCCCCTCCGTGGGAGCGTCCGTGGGCGTGGATCGCCTTTTTGCCGCCCTCGAATCGCTCGGCGCGGTGGACGACACCGAGCCTGACGTCGACGTGTTCATCATCACCATGGACCGGTCGCTCATGGCCGACTACTTCGCCATGGCCGCGGAACTCCGCGCGGCCGGCGTGTCAGTCGAGATCAACATGAACTACCAGGATTCGTCCAACCGGGCACAAATGGGCTTCGGCCTGTCCCGGCGCGCGCCGATCCTCCTGTTCTACGGCACCGGTGACGCGGCCAAGGGCACGGTCGGCGTGAAAAACACGGCGACCAAGGCCCAGGAATCGGTACCCCGTTCCGAGCTGGTGGCCAAGGTCTTGACGGTTCTCGGCCGTTCGGCGTAGGATCGTGAGGCAACGATGGTTCGGGTGGGTAGCTCAGTTGGTCAGAGCGCCAGGTTGTGGCCCTGGATGTCGCGGGTTCGAATCCCGTCCCTCCCACCATCGTCCCTTCACAGAGCGCAAAAAGCGCAAAACGGACGTGAAACGCTCACGCTCGCCGCCGGCTTCCCACGAGCCGGTTTTTCTTTTCCCTGACAAACAATGACATACTGAACATGTCATTCGGATTCCAACGGAGGTTCCCATGCCTGCTGACATGCCAAGAGACGTCAATCCGTTCTTCCAAGCGGCCGCGGACTTCGTCCTGGCGCACCAGGACATCCCGCTTGAGACCGCGTTTCTCGACGAATGGAACGGTCTCCCAGAATCCAAGACCGTGCGAATCATCTACGCCGGCCCGTACACATCGGACTGCGGTTCGCGGTGTGATTCCTGCCCGCTGTACCGCCGCGTCGGAACGGACGCGCCCGGCGCGCCGGAAGCGACATTCGCGACCACCCTCTGCGAGGCGCAGGAACGCCACCGCGCACTGCTCGGATCGGATACGCAACGATTTCTGAACTGCAAGACGAGAACGCAGTACCAGGAGGCCTTCGTCCGCTTCATGACGGAAATGTGCCGTACGCGCGAGGAGATGGACGCCGAGCTCCTGTGGGTATCCGGGATGCGGCTGCTCCTGTACCCAGGATGCGCCACGCCCGAGTCGCTCCTCGAACGCGAACGAGAAATCAAATTCGAAATCGTCGCCGAGACCCTCAGACGGCTCGACGAATGCGGTGACGATGAACGCTCCCAGTGGATCAAGGAAACACGGAGCCGCCTCTTCTTCCCGTCCGAGTGAGCGGACGGTTTTTCTTATCCCAACGAAAAAACACGCCGCAGAAGCGACGTGCTGACGAATACCATCAACCGCTAACGCTCCGACATGGCCCGGTGTTGGACGGGATGGCGCCGGATGGCTAGCTGGAGATGGGATAAGCTTCCCTGGGCCGAAACACCCAGAGCAGAAACACGAATGCCAGCATGATGGCGCCGGCCGTGATCCACACTCCAGCGATCGTCGACTGGGAGTTCCCCATCCCGCGTGTGAACCACCACGCCGCGAGCGGAGCCGAGACGTTGCCCGCCTTCGCGATGAGCGAGAGCAGCGAACCGAACGTTGCACGGCATCCGCTTTCTACGCGGCGCTGGACAAAGCTGTCCGAAAGCGGCTGGAGCGCACCGCGACCGAGCTCGTGCAGGACGAGCGGCGCAAATGACAACGGGAACCCGACGGCGGGCAGGACCAACAGCCCGACGGCCGTGGTTCCGAGTGCGACGAGCGCGCCCGTTCCCTCGTGATGATCGGCGAACCGCACGCGGCGCACGAGCCAGCTTCCCGCCATCACGGACAGATAAATGACCGTCCACACGCCCGCGAGGCCGAGTCGTCCCGCGTCCTCCTCGAAGTACACGCTCCAGTAGTTGTTGAACGGGATCACGAGCCCGAAGACGAGCATGGTTCCGGTCAGCCACCAGAGCGAGGAGTTGGACCGGAGCGTGCGCACGGCCTGGCGGAACGCCTCGCGTTCCGTCATCGCCGTCTCCGGATTCCCCCACCCTTCCATGTGGCGCGCGGCAAGCCACGAGGCGGCAAGCCCGCACGCGACCATCGGCAGCCAGATGAAGTGAGGCCGCCACATGGACACGAGCGCCCCGAGCCCGCCGCCGACGAGCATCCCGACGCCGGACAGAATTCCGGCTGTCGCGAACGCGTGACGAACCTGCTCGCCGCGCTTCTCAGCGCGCAGCGCATCCACGAGCCACGCCTGCTGCGCGCCCGACAGGAACGCCATGCCGATTCCAAAGAGCACTTCCGCGAGCATTGCGCTCCAGACGCCACTCGCGAAAAAGTACGTGAACGCGCCGGCTACTTCGAATAACGTACCAAGCCGAAGCGACCAGGCGCGCCCGCGGCCGTCCGCGACCAGCCCGGTCGGGATCTCCGACACGCTGAGAACCAGCCAGAACACGGCGTTCACAAGGGCGATCTGCCCAAGCGACAGGCCGATTTCCCGAAGGAACGGACCGTATGAGGACACGGTCATTCCCATCCCGAGCGCTAGAAGGATGGTAAACAGATAGTACGTTTTCTCAACGCGCATAGGGTCTCCGAACGAAAACGGCCCAGGTGGATTCCCGGGCCGTTCAAACGCTTTTTTCCGTGAGTGGCTCACGAAATCAGCGCTGTCTGGCACGAGAACGCAAATCCCCACGGCATATCGAGGCCGATCGAATCCTGCGTAAGCTTGTGGCAGACGTTGTTCATACTGGTTCTAGCAAATCACAACCGGACGATTTTGTCAACGGTTGTGGCAAGCTTCGCGTGGTCCGGATCGACGCGCGGGCGGCCGAAGTCGTCTTTTGTGAATCCGTGGTCCATGGGGACGAGATGCACGTGCACGTGGTCCGCCTCGAACCCTTCGACCGCGACGCCCACGCGCGGCACACCCATCGCGGGCTTGAGCCTGGATGCAACGGTCCGCGACGCGCGCATCAGCGCCTCATACGCCGCGGCGTCCATCTCGAACAATTCCGACGCATGCGCCTTCGGAACCACGAGCGTGTGTCCCTCGCGCATGGGATGGATGTCAAGAAACGCGAGATGGTTCTCGTCCTCCCACACCCGGTGGCACGGAAGTTCGCCCGCGACGATTTTGCAGAAGATGCAGGTGTCCATATTACTTGGTGACGCGTGCGAAATGGCGCGGGCCTTTTTGGATGATGGCCCCGGGCGGCACGGTCGCGTTCAGGTCGCGCACCACCTCGCCGTCCACCTTCACCCCGCCCTGCTCGATTTGCCGGCGCGCGTCGCCCTTCGACTGCACGAACCCGGCCGCCACCAGCACCTCAAGCAACCGCGCCGGCGCCGCGTCTACCCTTACCTCGATAACCTGTTCCGCGTCCGGGCCCTTCTTGTCGCGGAACAACGCGTTGAACGCGTCCTGTGCCGCCTGCGCGGCCGCATAGCCATGAAAGCCCTTGACGATCTCGAACCCGAGCCGCGCCTTCACGTCGCGCGGATTTACCTCGTCACGAATAAGCGACTTCGAAATCGCCGACACCTCGCTCATTGGAAGATCGGTCAGCAACGTGAACCAATTGACGATCAATCCGTCGGGAATCGACATCGTCTTCGCGAACTTATCCTCCGGCGAGTCCGCAAGCAAGATCGCGTTCCCGAAACTCTTGGACATCTTGCGCTCTCCGTCCGTGCCGACAAGCAGAGGAACCGTCATCACGTCTTGTTCTTCCTGATCAAACTTTCGCTGCATGCGGCGCCCCATCAGCAAGTTGAGCTTCTGGTCCGCCCCGCCAAGCTCGACGTCAGACGTGACCATCACGGAATCGTAACCCTGCATCACCGGATATGCCAATTCGAGTGCGGAGAGCGGGTGATCGGGATCGTCCACGCGCTTCTGAAAATCCTCGCGCTGCAAAACCTGCTGGACCGTGACGAGGGACGTCAATTCCAAAAATCCGGCCGCCGACATCGAGTCGAACCACTCTCCGTTGTGATGCACCTCAAGCTTCTCAAGATCCAAAATCTTTCCCGCTTGTTCCAAGTAGGTCTGCTTGTTTACGTCGATGTCCGCGCGCGACAACTTCTGCCGCGCCTCCGTGCGTCCCGTCGGATCGCCGATCATCGCGGTCGCGTCTCCGATAATAAGTACGGCCTGGTGTCCCGCATCCTGAAACTGTCGGAGTTTCCGCAGCGGCACGGTGTGGCCAAGATGCATGTTCGGCGACGTCGGGTCGATGCCAAACTTAACGCGCAGAACCCGACCTTCCTTCAGACATTTCTCCAGATGCTCGCGCACGATCGCCTCCTCCACGCCGCGATCGAGCAGCTCTGCGACAGTTTCCTCGTTTACGTTCACGTTCATACGAATTGTTTGATAATCGCCGTGATCTCGTCGCGGCGCGATTCCATGGCCGCGCGGTCGATCGCCTCGACGGTCAGGCGAATCAGCGACTCGGTGTTCGACGCCCGGACGTTAAACCAGAAGTCGGGATACGTGATCGTCACGCCGTCGATTTCAAGCAGCGTTCCTTCCGAAAATGCCTGCTTGATCGCCGCGAGAACCCCGGCTTTGTCGCTCACCTGGAAGTTAATCTCGCCCGAATGCGCATACCGGCGCAACGGGGCAACGATGTCGGAAAGGGATTTGCCAAGGCGCGTCATCTCCTGCAGCATCATCGACGCGACCGCGACGGGCCCCTCGTAGCACCCGTTCGGAAACGCATAGAAAAAGTGCCCGGACGACTCCCCGGCGAAAATCGCTTCCTCCCTGATCATCTGCTCCTTGATAAGCGAGTGGCCCACGCGCGTGATGCACGGCTCGCCGCCAGCCTCGCGAATCATGTCCTCCGTGATCTTCCCGGGCCGGATGTCATAGCACACCCGCGCGCCCGGATGTCTCCGCAGCATGACCTGCGCGATGAGTCCGCGCACAATGGACGGCTCGACAACGTCGCCCTTGTCGTCCACGAAGAAGATACGGTCGCCGTCGCCGTCGGTGGCGATGCCGATGTCCGCGCCGTGCGCGAGCACCTGGCGTCTCAAATCGCGCGTATTCTCCTCCTTGAGAGGATCGGCCTCATGATTCGGAAAATTTCCGTCGAACTCCCAATACATCCGCGTCACGTCGAGCGGAACGCGCTTAAACAACTCGTCGAGATACTGCGCGCCCATGCCGTTGCCCGGGTCCGCGACCACCCGCATCTTCCGCACCGGGTCGTTCCCGACGAACGCGAGCTCATGCTCCGCCGCGAGCGACGGAACGTTTGACACGACCGTGCGTGTTCCGACGCGCGACGGAACCGCGAAGGATTCCGACTCGATGATGTCCGCGACCTCCTGAATGCCCGAATACCCGGACACCGGAACCGCGTTCGCGCGCGTGAGCTTGAATCCGTTGTACGCGGCCGGATTGTGAGACGCGGAAATCATCACGCCGGCATGGGCGCGCGTGTGGCCCACGGAAAAATAAAAAGCGGGCGTGGACACGAGCCCGACGTCGAGCACGTCCGCGCCGGCCTCGATCATGGCCGACATGAGCGCCTCTTGAAGCTCCGCCGAGCTTTCGCGCATGTCGCGTCCCACCGCGATCTTCAGGGCGATTCCGGGATGCTCGTTTTGAATCAGAGTCACGAACCCGCGTCCGACACGCGCGGCAAGCGGTACGGTTACCTCCTCGCCGATCAGCCCGCGGATGTCATATGTCTTAAAAATGTGCCTTGGAATATTCATATTTTTGCTTGACCTTCGCCTTGATTTCGCGTACTGTCCATTGTATATAACTTGGCTTAAAACGTCACATATGGAACCGATCATCTGGATCATTCTCGGAGCCGTCGTCGCGCTGGGCGGGTGGCTGGCACTTACGTTTAACTCCCTGGTCCATGCGCGCAACCGCGTTGACGAGGCATGGTCCGACATCGAGGTTCAGATGAAGCGCCGCTACGACCTCATCCCGAACATCGTCGAAACGGTAAAGGCATACGCCAAGCATGAGGAAAACGTGTTCACGAAAGTGACGGAGGCCCGTTCCGCGGCCATGGGCGCGAAATCGCCGGCCGAGCATGCGGAGGCCGAGAACATGCTGTCGCAGTCCCTCAAGTCGTTGTTCGCGGTAGCGGAAGCATACCCGTCGCTCCAGGCCGCTGGCAACTTCATGCACCTGCAAACCGAACTCTCCGACGCCGAAGACAAGATCCAGGCCGCGCGCCGCTTCTACAACGGCAACGTGCGTGACCTCAACACCAGCGTGCAAACCTTCCCGAACAACGTGGTCGCGGGCATGCTCGGCTTTACGAAGCGCGACTTCTTCGACGCTCCGGACATCGTCGCCGAGCCGGTCGCCGTGAAGTTCTAAGAGACCCAACTACATGTACGACCAGATCGCGGCAAACAAACGGAGGACCGTCCTGCTCATCGCGGTCTTCACGGCGCTCATCGTTGTGCTCGGATGGGCGTTCGGCGAGCAGGCGGGCAGCGGATCGGCCGGCATCATCCTGGCGGTCGTCGTCGCCACGGCCATGAACCTGGTCGGCTACTACAAGGGAGACGCCGTCTCTCTCGCGGCCTCGGGGGCGAAACGCGTCGAAAAGCGCGACGCGCCCGAGCTTTGGAATCTCGTCGAGAACCTCGTGATCTCCTCGGGGCTCCCCATGCCCGCGCTCTACGTGATCAACGACCCGTCGCTCAACGCGTTCGCGACCGGACGCGACCCGGAACACGCGTCCGTCGCCGTCACCACGGGATTGGCCGAACGCCTCACGAAACCGGAACTCGAGGGCGTCATCGCGCACGAGCTTTCCCACATCAAGAATTATGACATTCGCATCATGACCATCGTCGTGGTACTGGTAGGCACGGTCATGCTGCTTTCGGACTTCCTCTTGCGCGGCATGTTCCGACGCAACGGACGCGACAACGGACAGGCCGGGCTCATCCTGCTCCTCGTGGGCATCGTCCTTGCCATTCTTTCCCCGTTTCTCGCGGAACTGATCAAGCTCGCCGTGTCACGGCAACGCGAATATCTCGCGGACGCCTCCGGCGCGCTCATGACGCGCTTTCCCAACGGCCTCGCCGCGGCGCTTGAAAAAATCGCGCGCGAGGACCGACCGCTCCAACGGCCCAACCACGCGACCGCGCACCTGTTCCTCGCGAATCCCTTTGACCCGCACGTCACGAAAAAATTCGAACGGTTATTCTCGACGCACCCGCCGATCGAAGAACGCATCAAGCGATTAAGAACGATGGGCGTATGAGCCAGGACATCATTGAAAAATTTTCCGCGCATTTGAAAAACGTGCTGACGCGCGCGCTTGTATTTGTCGTTGAAAATGGCCGCGAGTTGGTCGAACCGGAGCATCTGCTCTGGGCGCTTGGCACGGAAAAGGGATCTGTCGGCGCGGAGATCATTCAAAAGGCCGACCTGAAGACGGAACGGCTGCGCACGCTCGTGACGAACGCACGGGGACGCGGAAAAAGCGCGAAGATGTCCGGATCGCCATTTCTTTCCGAAGAAGCAAAGCGCGCCGTAGAAAAGGCCGTGCTCACCGCGAACGTCCATGAGCACCGCTACGTCGGCACCGAGCACCTTCTCTCGGGACTGCTTCAAATCTCGGATCCGAAAATCGAATCGTTCTTCATGCGCGAACAGGTCGACCTGGCACGCATGCGCAATGAAATCACAATGGTTCTCAAATCAGCCGCCAAGTTCCCGGAACTCGCGGAGAGCATCCCCGCGTCGTCTACGGAGGCGGTCACAAAGGAACCGGCGGCAAAGGAACCGGAAGACGACGAGGTCAAAACGCCCGCGCTCGACTATTTTGGCCGCGACCTGACCAGCAAGGCCGTGCAGGCAAACGTGGATCCGGTCATCGGGCGCGAGGAAGAAATCGACCGCGTCATGCAAATTCTTGCCCGGCGCACGAAAAACAATCCCCTGCTCCTCGGCGAACCAGGCGTGGGCAAGACCGCGATCGTCGAGGGCCTTGCCAAGCACATGCTCGAGGGACGCGTTCCGGCCGCGCTCGCGGACAAGCGCGTGATCGCCATCGATCTAGGACTCGTGGTCGCGGGCACCATGTATCGCGGCGAATTCGAGGCGCGCCTCAAGCAGATCGTCGAAGAAGTGAAGAAGTGCGGCAACATCGTGCTGTTCATCGACGAAGTGCACCAAATCGTCGGAGCCGGTTCGGCCGGAGGATCCATGGACGCGGCCAACATGCTGAAGCCGGCGCTCGCCAGAGGCGACATCCGATGCATCGGCGCCACCACGCCAACGGAGTACAAAAAACACATTGAGACCGATTCCGCGCTCGAGCGGCGTTTCCAAACGGTCACGGTCGAGGAACCAACGCCCGAGCGAGCCATGGAGATTTTGCGCGGCGTCGCGAGCCAATACGAGGCGTTCCACAACGTACGTTTCTCTCCGGCGGCCATGGACGCGGCCGTGAAGCTGTCCGTACGCTATCTCACGGACAAGCGCCTGCCGGACAAGGCGCTTGATCTCGTGGACGAGGCGGCAGCGGCCGCGCGCGTACATCGCCGCGAATCCGAGCCGGCCGAACAGCGCCGATTGCTCGCGCGCCGACTTGCCGAGGTACAGGCCGAAAAACGGCTGGCCGTCGCGGAAGAACAGTTCCAAAGGGCCGTCGAATTGAAAAAAGAAGAGGCAAAACTTCGGGAAGCGCTGCAAGGCCTCGCGGAAACCGAACCGGTCGTGGCCCCCACCATCATCAGCGACCGCGACGTGGCGCGAGTGGTTTCGCGCACCATGCGCATTCCGCTCGAGGACCTGCTTGCCGAGGGTCAGCGCGATCTCGCCACGATCCACGAGCGCCTGTCGAGCCGAGTCATCGGCCAGCATGAGGCGGTCACTTCGGTCGCGGCAGCGCTGCGTCGCGCCAAAACCGGCCTGTCGCTTCCCCACCGGCCGCTCGCGTCCATGTTGTTCCTCGGCCCGTCGGGCGTTGGAAAGACCGAGCTTGCCCGCGGCATCGCGGAAACGTTTTTTCATGACGCGAACGCGCTCATCCGTCTCGACATGTCGGAGTACGCGGAAGGCTTCACCTCCTCGAAGCTCATCGGCGCTCCGGCCGGCTACGTGGGCTACCGCGAAGGATCGACCCTCTCCGACCGCGTGAAGGCGAGGCCTTACAGCGTCGTCCTGTTCGACGAGCTCGAAAAGGCGCACAAGGACGTCCAAAATCTTCTGCTCCAAATCATGGAGGAAGGAGAGCTCACGGACGCGACCGGCCGCAAGGTCAGCTTCCGCAATACCATCGTGGTGCTGACCTCGAACGTCGGGCTCGAACGCTTCGAGTCCGGGGGCATCGGGTTCATGAGCGGCGACGAGGAACGCGCGGGCGCGCTTTCCGCGGACGTCCGCAAGGAACTTGAAGCGCGCTTCCGCCCGGAACTCCTGAACCGCGTGGATCTCACGAGCCTGTTCCGCCCGCTCGACCGCGCATCGCTCGCCGCCATCGCCGAAAAACAGCTCACGGAGCTCATCGAGCGCCTTCGCGAACGCGGCATCCGGCTTTCCGCGCATGCCGCCACGGCAAAGGCTATTGCGGACGCCGTGGAAACCAAGCTCGGCGCGCGCGACATCCGGCGCCACATCCAGACGCGCGTCGAGGACAAGATCGCGGACCTCATTGCCGAGGACCCATCCCTGGCCCTTCAAATCTGTGTCACAAAAGACGGTCTTGATGTAAAATATGCCAGACGAAGGAACACAAAGTAATCGTGGCGCCGACCTAAGCCATGAGGAGAAAGAGCGACGAAGAGAATTGAACAAGGCTCATACAGAAGCCTATGTTCAAAATCGGATGGCGAATGCTGGAATTTCGACAAAGCCAATGAGCTACGCGAAAAAAGAAGACGCGCAGGGGATGGGCTACGTCGACGAAGGCGGCGAAATTCCAAGCACGGACAGGATGCGGGAAATGCTCGCGCGCAACCAGGCTTCTTCGTCGCTTGCACAAGGCGCGGGCGGATCCGCGGAGGAGCAGATGGACCCTCGAGCGCAGCTGCAAAAGCAGCTCGACAAGGCGAATCATTACATGCTCGTCGAAATCCTTCCGGAGGTCATCTCCTTCGACATCGGATGCTTCGGCCTCACGACCTGTCTCACGCTCCCATTGGTTTACTGGCCGATCGCCGCCATTTGGGGACTCGAGGTATACAACGACTACACGGGAAATTCTACCCCGCTCACCCCGAAGCTGAGCTGGAAATCATTTTTCCCCCCCGGCACGGAAATGGATATCCCGCTCCCGAACCCGCCGCTTTGGATCGCCTGGATCATGTACGTCATTCTGCTCGTATTCGCCACCGTCATCTGGGGAACGATGATTTTCCTGCTCGTGTACACAATTAGCGACCCGGCGGCCGCGCTGAGCGGTCTCGGCGAGATCTTCCCGTTCATGACATCCATCATCGGCATTTAGATCCTTATCCATCCTATGTCCGAACGCTTAAAACGCATCCTGATCATCGTCGGCTTCATTGCCTCGGTGTTCGGTATCGCCGCCGGCCTTTATTACGCCTTCTTCAAACCGCCCTCGCCAGAACCGACGGTCCTCCCCGGAGAAGAAGGATCGGAAACCGGACTCCCCTCATCGGGGATCGCGGGCGAACGCCCGGCAACGGAAACAACGACCGGCGAGCTTCCGCCTGCGTCCGCCATTGCCGCGGGGGGACGCACGGTCACGACGGCGATCACGCAAAGCGACGTCGCGAACGTCGAGCTTTCCGGAAACGGATCCTCGGTAAATTTCTATAATCCGAACGACGGCAAATTTTATACGGTGGACGCGAACGGAAACATCGTTCTTCTCTCAAGCGAGTCGTTCCCGGGCGCGGAAAACGTGGAATGGAACAAGGATGCGAACAAGGCCGTCATTGAGTTCCCGGACGGAACCAACATCGTCTACGACTTCAACCTCGAACGTCAGGTCACGCTTCCTTCGCATTGGGAAGATTTCTTTTTCTCCCCGGTGTCGGACGAGCTTGAGGCAAAGTCAAATGCCGTGGATCCGAACAACCGGTGGCTTGTCACGGCCAACGCCGACGGAAGCAACGTGGACGCGTTCCAGGCGCTCGGCGAAAACGGCGACAAAGTCACTGTGTCCTGGTCGCCAAACGACCAGATCATCGCCTTCTCCGACACCGCTTCCTCGCTTTCCGGAGGCCTGGACCGGAAGATGATTCTTCCCATCGGACTCAATGGCGAAAACTATCGCGGCCTCACCGTGGAAGGCCTCGGGTTCCTCCCCAACTGGGCGCCGGACGGCAAACGGCTGCTCTACTCCGTGGCCGGCGACTATTCCAGCAACAAGCCGCTCCTCTGGGCCGTGGACGCGACGCCCGCGACCATGGGTGAAAACCGACATTCATTGGGATTGAACACCTGGGCCGACAAATGCACGTTCACAAGCGCGAGCGTGGCCTATTGCGCGGTTCCGAGAAATCTTCCGGATAACGCGGGCCTTCAACGTGCCCTTTTTGCGAACTACCCTGACTCGGTCTACAAGGTCGACATTCTCCTCAGCAAGGTAACGCTCGTCGCCGTTCCGGAGGAAGACGTCTCAATGTCGAGCCTTCAGATCGGCGACGACGGCGCGACCCTGTACTTTGTCAGCGGAAACGACGGCACTCTCCAGATGATGCGATTAAAATAACCTATGCCGCGACCCTGGACCACATTCCTTGCCATCGGAACGGTCAGCGCGATCGTCCTGGTTTTCTTTTTTCTGCGTTTGCAGCCGATTCGTCCGCCACAGGACGCCATGACGGACGAAACGCCAACGAGCATCGACGTGCCTACCGTGACGTTCGTGAACCCGTCGATGGGGCCCTCGGACGCGGCCGTCGAGATCGTGACGTTCGGCGACTTCCAGTGCGACCCGTGCAAAACCCTGGCCGTCAACCTTCGAACCGTCATGCGAAGCTTCCCGACCGGCCTTCGGATCGTCTGGAAGGACATGCCAAACGAAGACGCGCACCCGCTTGCGACCAAGGCGGCCATTGCGGCGCATTGCGCGGACAGGCAGGGCAAGTTCTGGGAGTTCCACGACGCGCTGTTCGAGAGACAAGCCTATCTTACCGAGGACGAAATCGTCGCGATCGCTTCGGACGTCGACCTCGATGTCCAGGCTTTTTCGCGCTGCGCGGAATCCAACGACACGCTCGCCATTGTCCGCAAGGATTTCGAGGAGGGCCGGGCGCTCAACATCCTTGCCACGCCGACCATTTTCATCGGCTCCGAGTCCTATGCCGGCGAGCTCACGGTCGAGGAACTCACTGGGCTGATTCGACAGGAACTGGTCAAATGATATGAAACGTTGGATTCTCACGCTCATTTCCGCCTGCCTGCTCGCTCCCTCGATTGTTTTTGCAGCGGATTCCTGCGACAGTTCCGTGTACCTTTACGACGAGGCGCCGGTTTGTGCCTGTTACTTTAACGGCAGCTACTGCGACGTATTTTATCCGACTTCGTCCGGCTATAGCGAGGCCAGTTGTACGACCGACTGCAAACTGGCCTATGGAGATGCGTATGCCAGCTCCTCCTATCACGATGGAAAGGATACGTGCGAAGGAAAGGGCGTCGCGACCAAATGCAGCGCGTCGAACGCGACCGCTCGCCTCGCGGAAACCGACCAGGCCGTGGCAGCAGCCCTCGAGGCCGGGGCGAACACCCCCTCGTACGCGACCCCGCAGCTGAGCGTCGACATTCCGGGCGTCGACTTCGTGAAGACCTTGTATCGCGACGGAAAGCTCGAATCGAACTTTCTTGGGGCGTACATCTCCGGCGTGTACAAGTTTCTCATCGGATTCGCGATCTCAATTGCCATCGTCATGGTAATGGTCGGCGGACTGCAGTACGTCATCGGGGCATCTTCCGGGGAAATCGGAAAGGCAAAGAACCGTATTGTGAACGCGATCACCGGATTCGTCCTCTTGCTGTTCGTATATGTGATTCTCTACCTGGTCAATCCGGAACTGACCGTTTTTAAAAATCTGGAAATTACCGTGATTCCCCCTTCCCCGGAAGAATACGAAGACGACTTCATCACGAACGGATCGGTCGCGACGAATTTCTCGACGCCTGACGGAACGAACATCAGTGGAGCGGGAAAAACGAAAATCCCGAGCGAGCTCACGGCGGACATCGAGTCCGCGGCACAAACGCTCGCGTCATGGGGATACGGTATGTCCATTGCCTCGAGTTTCCGAAGCGTGGAAAAACAACGCGAACTGATCTATAGGAACTGCCAGAACCCGCCCGGTTCCAGCACGTGCAACCGAAAGCCAGACAAACCGACGACCTGTATTCTGAAAGACAACAACGCCGCCAACTGCCCGCACACGACCGGACGCGCCCTCGACATCTGGGGAACAACGGGCGGGTCGCAATGTATCAGCCAGGACGCCTGTCTCTCGGATCCTGCCGCGTGCCGCGCGAATACCTGCCAGGCTGCAGTCATTTCCGCCATGAAAACCGCCGGATTCTGCAACCTAAAAAGCGAGCCGTGGCATTTTGAAAAACCAAAGATGTCATCGACCTGCAACTAACTATGTTCTCCTGCTCAAATTGTGACGCGCAGTTTCCGAAGTGGAGCGGGAGGTGCACGGAATGCGGAAAATGGGGAACGGTCGGGGAAGAAGGCGGCCAGGCTGAGAGACCGAGAGGCAAGGAGACGGGCGTGAAGACAAAGGCCGCGGTTTCGAAGCCGATCTCGGAGGCCGCCGGCGCGGCAGACCCGGGACGGATCGAAACGGGAATCCCGGAAATAGACCGCGTACTCGGCGGAGGCATGATGCGTGGGGCGCTTGTTTTGTTGTCCGGCGAACCGGGCATCGGCAAATCGACGCTCGTGGCGCAGGTCGCGGGAAGCCACCCTTCCCTCTACGTATCGGGCGAGGAATCCGCGCCGCAGCTCGCGGGCCGGTTTGCGCGTCTCGGCCTGAGGCCCGATGCGGTCAACTTCCTTGAGGCGCTGCCCATCGAAACGATCGTGGCCACCATTGAGAATGAACGCCCCTCGCTCGCGATCGTGGACTCCGTGCAAACGCTCGTTTCCTCGGAGCTCGACTCGGGCGCCGGAACGCCGGCCATGGTGCGCTACGCCACCTCCCTGCTTCTCGACCTTGCCAAGCGCACCAACATCCCCGTGCTGCTCATCGGCCAGGTTACCAAGGACGGCGCCATTGCCGGGCCAAAGACGCTCGAGCACCTGGTGGACGTGGTGGTGTCGCTCGAGGGCGACCCCGTGCATGCCTACCGCATTTTGCGCGCGACAAAAAATCGCTTCGGGGCGACCGACGAGGTCGGCGTGTTCGAGATGACCGCCACGGGCCTCGCGACCGTGGAAAATCCGTCCGGGCGATTTTTGGAAGAACGTCGGAATGTCCCCGGCTCCGTGATCGCCGCGACCATGGAAGGTTCCCGCGTGTTCCTCGTGGAAGTGCAGGCGCTCGTGGAAAAATCGAGCTACGGGACGCCCGTGCGTCGCGCGAGCGGATTCGACCAGAACCGGCTCCAGATGCTCTGCGCGATTCTGTCGAAGCACGCGGGGCTCAAACTTGGCGAGGCAGACGTGTACGTGAACGTGATCGGCGGACTCGAGTTGCGCGAGCCGGCCGCGGACCTGGCCGTGTGCGCGGCCATCGTGAGCGCGGCGGGAAACGTCGCGGCCGAGAAGCCCGCGGTCTACGTGGGCGAAGTTGGGCTCGGCGGCGAAACGCGCTCCGTCCCAAACGTCGAACGCCGCACATCCGAGGCAAAACGCATGGGCATCGATACCGTTCTGACCCCGAAGTCGATCAAGACCGTGCGAGAGTTATAGAAAATTAAAAGATACAAGATACAAATTCTCGTTTTTGTTTCTTGTATCTTTTAATTTTCTACTCCAAATGCACCTGATCGAATGCGATCCGAACCTGCTCCCTGAGCAACGGGTAGGCATCCAGGTTTGGATCGTCCCCAAGGAGACGCGCGGCCATGTCGCGCGTTTTTTTCATGAGCGGAACATCGGCTTCCGTGGCGAGTTTGAAGTCCGGAAAGCCGGATTGCGCGGTGCCGAACACGTTTCCTGCCCCGCGGAGCCTAAGATCAATTTCCGCGAGCTCAAACCCGTCGGTGGTACGCGTCATGGCCGTGAGCCGCTCCTTCGCGTTCGGCGTCCATCCGTCCGGTACCAGGTAGCAGTGCGACTGGATGTCCGAGCGACCGACGCGGCCGCGCAGCTGGTGCAGCTGGGAAAGCCCGAACCGATCGGCCCCGACGATCAGCATGACGCTCGCGTTCGGGACGTCCACGCCGACCTCCACCACGGTGGTTGAAACCAGCACGTCGATTTGGCCCAACCGAAACGCGTCGATGGACGCGGCCTTTTCGTCGGACGGCAATTTTCCGTGAAGAATTCCCACGCGAACCGACTTCGGAAGCACGCCCGTCACCGTTTTCGCGACCTCGGCCACGGACTTTGCGCCGAGCGCGTCGGACTGGTCGATGAGCGGACACACCACGAATGCCTGGCGCCCTTCGCGAACCTCGGCTGCCACGTGGTCCCACATGTCCCGCTTGTCCTTCTCGAACACGAGGCGCGTGACAACGGGTTTGCGACCGCCTGGCATCTGATTCAAAACGGATAGGTCAAGGTCGCCGTAAATGGTGAGCGCGAGCGAGCGTGGAATTGGGGTCGCGGTCATGGACAGCAGGTGCGGCGCGGGAGCGCGTTCCAGGAGCGCCTTGCGTTGCTCGACCCCGAAGCGATGCTGCTCGTCGACGACCACGAGCGAAAGGTCCGGGATATCGATCCCCTGCAGGAGCGCGTGCGTGCCAACCAGGCACCGCACGCGGCCGTCCGCGAGCGCGGCGAACAGTTCCTTGCGCGACACTTCCTCGTCGCCAATCCTTGCCCGCGACGCGGTCAACAACCCGATACCGATACCGGGCATTGGTACGTCAACGAAAAAACGAATTATTACCGCTTGTTGCTGCGAGGCGAGGATCTCGGTCGGCGCCAGGTAGGCCGCAGTCATACCAACGTGGATCACGCCCGCGATGGCAATCATAGCCACGGCCGTTTTTCCGCTCCCGACGTCGCCTTCGAGCAGCCGGTTCATGGGACGGTCCTTCGAGCAGTCCTGGACGATCCTCCAGGCCGCGCGACGCTGGGCTTCGGTGAGCGTAAATGGAAGTGACGCTACGAATGATTTCAAAAACGTAACATCCGTTGGAACAGGACGCGCAAGGCGCACCGCACGCTCGCTCCTCACCCGCGCGAACATAAGCTGGTGCAAAAAAAGCTCGTCGAATTTTAATCGTGCTATCGCCGCGTCAAGGGCCGCGCGCGACTCGGGAAAATGTACCGCGCGAACGGCCTGTGCGAGCGACGGAAACGACTCGTTCGCGACGATATCCTCTGGCAAGAACTCCGGCAACTCCTCGGCCGCGGGTAGCGCGCGCTCAATTGCCCCGCGCAGCCGGCGCATGGTAAGCGACCCGGAAAGCCCGTACACAGGAATGATGCGCCCGGTGTGCACGCGCGCGCCGGCCGGCTCCCACACGGGACTCACAAGCGTGCATGCTCCGGCAAATCCTGAAAACCGGTTGTCCACCCGACCGGCGAGCGAAAGCCGCGAACCTGGGCGCAAGGTTTTGGTGAGATAAGGTTGGTTGAACCAGGTCACCTTCAGCTCCCCTGTCTCATCCTCGACGATCGCCTCGGTCAGCGTCACGTGCCTATTCTTGCTCGGCCTCGACTCGATGGAACGAATGCGTACCGTTACCGTCACCGTGTCGTCATGACGCAGGGACACAATCGGCTTTTCCACGGAATAATCCTCATACCGGAATGGCCAATACGACAAAAGATCCCGAATACTTACGATTCCGAGCAAACGCAGGTCTTTTTCCGCGTTCCCGCCGATGCCGGAAAGCGCGCCAACGGGTGTGGACAGGTGCATGGCCATGCATGAAATTTAAAAATCGACATTTTACATTTCGGTCACACTGTAACAAAAAAGCCCGGCGGTGTCCCCGACGAGCCGTGCCTACAGCGGTTTTGCGATCATGCGCTCGATTTCCTGCCGAATTCGCACGATTCCATATCCGGCCGATACTGAAATCCATGAGACCCCGGCTTCACGACATGCTGGCAAAACCACCTTGTCCACATCATGCCCGATGAACCTGCGAAGAAGGATGACGAAGTCCACCCCGCCTCCGGTAACGCGATCCCGTACCTGTTGGAGCGAGTTCCGACGTCCGCCTGACGGCTCCCACAGGAGCTCGGCAAACCCGAACGCACGCTGGATGCGAATCCGGTTCGGCTCGCGCGGATCACCCCCTACCATCACTGCCCGCTTGCCGCGCGTAAAGGCGAGCCAGGGCCAATCCTCGGGAATGAGGGCAGATTCGTCGATTGGATTCACTGGAACGACTAGCGACTCCTTGCGCGCGGCGCGAATGGCAGCGCGCAACGTCTTGTATTGAGCGGTGGCGTCCAGGTCCTCAACGAACGGATCGAGCAGCCGTACGATACGCGGATCGCTCTGCGAAACGCCGCCACGAATGGCAGCGCCGAGCGCGGCAAGCACATCCCCCAGGGGATCTGCGTCCAGAACAGCCGTCTCGAGCAAACGCATGAGCCGACCGGGCATGACACTACCGTCTGGCCACGCGGACGCGATATCCGTGAGCTCATCGAGATACGCTTGCGCGTCCTCCTTCCAACTGCCGTGGCGCGGACCGTGCGACCGCATCGGGCCGTACACGAATCCGATTCGCGTCCGCTGCGCGTACTTGCCCACGGCGGAGATGATCGGCAACGCGTCCGCGTCGGACAGACCAAGGCTCTGTCCATGTCGCACGCGTGCGACGGCGTACTGCAGGAGGAGAACTTGCGCGTGGTTCGGAAATGACCGGAGAAACTCCTCGCCGAGAATGAGTTTCGATAGGTCATTGACCTCGTCGGCCATCGACGAGAACGGCTGGTACATACGTGGCAGAAATGCCCACAATGCCTCCAGCCAACCAGCCTGTTCGGAAGATGGATGACTTGGACGGATCTCTGGAAGCACACAGACATGGAGCCGCAACGGTTCCGAGGGTGGTTCCGTAGGCAACATTGCCACCTGGGATTCCGGCTCCATCGGAGATTCAATTGGCGGCTCAGCCTTTGAAAGAATGGTGCCCGTCTTGCTGACGACTGGAACGAACCGAAGCTCGAAACCCTTGTCTGCCGCGAGCGAGATGAGACGAGCCAATTGGACCAATAGGTCCTCAAGCTCCTCCTGCATACCCTCTATGGTATCTGGTCTTGACATGCGCAACCTCCTGCATGGGCTACGAGCTTGCCGGAAAATCTAAATCCTGTCAATCCGCAAGGGGAAACGGCCGATCATTCCGAAAAACAAATACTCCGCCCAAAGGCGAAGCATTTGTGGTGCGCTCGGCACGACTCGAACGTGCGACCCTCAGCTCCGCAAGCTGATGCTCTATCCAACTGAGCTACGAGCGCGTGAGTTACGGCTCCATAAAATCGCGATCTGTTCTTTTACGGCTCCGATCCTCCCTCGACGTATATCTGTATACGCCTCGGTCCGGTTCTCGCCGTTCAAGAACATCTCATCAATTTTATGGACCCTCACAGCGGCGAAACGATGTGAAGTTCACAGTTTATACACCCGCTTGATGGTTTCCGTCAAGGTTTCGCTCGTACGGTCCAAATTCTCCAAGCAGTAGGGCAACAGCTCGGCACGCACCACGTTTGGGTCCGTGTCCTCGAGCGGAATGGCAAGCATGGGCTGCCAAAACTGACGGAACGTCAGGTATAGAATTTTGACCTCCGGCGGCTCGTACGCGAGGGAGAAATCACGCACCGCGCGGAAATCATAGGCAATGTCCCCTACCACGAGGCCAGTAGGAGTAATCGCGACCGTGACGCGATCCGGCTGCTTGAAATCCGTGATAAGCGTAATGATTCCGATCATCAGGATGATCACCGCGAACAAAAAATTCGCGCTCGCGATTGAATAGACAATCAACGCCACGCCGATGATTCCGGCGACAAGATACCAGTTGCGCGAACGCGTCTGGCGCGTATACTCGTCGATTTCCCAGGCCACGTTGGCGCGGCCGGTTTCGAACGATGTCGTTTGCGTTGTGTCCTCCATATGATTGTGCAATGGCGGTGTACGCGGATTCTAAACTCATCACGTATGGTTACTATAAGGGATTTCCAAGGATTCGTCCAGTACCGATTCGAAAATAAATGGGGTCCTTACCACCCTGGAGTGGACCACATACGCTAGATATTTTCCCCCTCCATGGGAAGTGTGTCTAGCATACGGTGTCCACTCCAGTAGTAGTATTTCAGAACTAATTGCTTCAATTCCATAAGATTGACTTGAAGTTTCGGTAAATCCGCGATTGCGGTTTTTAAATCTGAAATCCTTCCCTTGTCAGGACTAGCAGATTTCTTTTCGTCAGCTAAATTTTTAACTAGCCCATTTTTTACTTTTTCAGAATTTGATGATATTAGCTCACACATTTTTTCGATCAGTTTTCGCGCATCATGAATTTTTCCGTCTCCTCCGAGTTCGTCATTAAGGATTACAAAGGTCATTTTTATGAAGACTTCCGCGCCGTGTTTAAGTAAATACATTGCAGGAATATAAGTCACCATGATTTCTCTGTTGTTGACAATCATTGTATCGAATAGGAGATCCGCACTGTGTAAATAAGATTGGGCGAAGTCCAACCAGTCATATATTTTTTGATTTTCGTTTGGCATAATTCCAGCATAAATATGATCTCAGACCAGTCTATTCTACCTAAACAAAACAACCCCGCGAAGTGATCTGTTTTGATTCACCCAAAAACAATTAGGTCCCCCGGAATTATCTTCCGGAGGACCTCACGCGACGTGCCGCGTCGCGATCAGAGTTCTGCGAGCGTGAGATCTCGCAACTGTCCCCATTCCAGCTTGCTGCCATCGCCTCGCGCGCAGCCGCCGATGAGGTCCGAGCCACCCCAGCGATTCTGTCCTTCGGCGGCATTGAAGACTTGGAAGAGCCTGGTGACGGGGAACGGGATGTAGCAGGATCGCCGTCCAACCGAGTAGATGAAGCGGCCATCGGGACGCGTCGCTACGAGGCTGATGAAGGCGTCCATGCCATTGGCGTAGAGGTGATACCTCGCATCATTGCCGCCGATCTCATTGACGATCTTGAAGCGCGGATGATCGAAGAGGATCTCGTGCCGAGTATCCATCTCGACCTCTCCTCCTTGGCCCATGAGGTACTGCGTCAATCGAGCTAGGACGGCCTCTAAGTTGTTGCGCAACTCGACCTCGGTGGCACTGGCCAGGCCCCCAGACTTTCTCAGATCGGTGTAGGGTTGGAACACCCAGCTGTGCTGACGCAGTAGCGCATCGTTCAGGTTCATGGGGAATGCCCCGCCGGTAACATCCCAGCGGTTGTCCAGTTCAAGTAGCCGATTGATGTGGGGGATGCTCTGCGTGCCCTCGAACAACTTGTAGTTGAGCAGGATCCAGACTGCCAGGGACGTATCTTGATCCGTATCGTTGATGTAGATGTAGCAGGTATCGCCACCGAACGACCGCATGAGTCCGCCCTTGATGGCGTAGAACACCTGCATCGCTGTGCACATCGTCGCTTCTCTGACCACGCCGTCGTGATGATCGAAGTTTTGATGTAGCGTTGCCGGATCGAACCTCGGACCACCCTTTACGACGCCATCTAAGGCGATCGAGCGTGGCGGCGTGGTCCGGACGAACTCCTCCCAGGGCATGTCGTGTCGCGGGAAGATGACGATCTCGAAATTGACCTGCATGATCCATCTCCAATGTGCGAAGGTTTGGTGCCGATGCATGGAAGATGCTTAATACAGACATCGACTGAACTTTACAGAAAAACGGTAAAAGTCAATCTTATAACTCAAAGATGAGCGTATTTTTTATTCATAGACCCCGACTCACTTGCCTCAAAATCGCTCAAACTAAATTACTTGAAAACCCCTTACAATATCCCTGAAACGCTGGTACTGAACTCACGTACACCGCCAGGACAACTTCTTATCGTGCGTCCTTCCTGCCTATGGCAGCAGGGCGACCCATAGGGCTTTGTCGATTACAAAACAACGCGAAGGGTTGTTTTGATTGGGACATGGCTCTATGAGACGTCTAGCGTACATGAAGCACACGAGTCGCCCGATACAACATTGTCCTGGCGGTGTACACGCGTTCAGTGTCAAATGTGTAGGGGTGTTGTAAGGGCTTTTCAACGACTTTCATTTTGGGAATTTTGAGGCATGTGGGTCGGGTGTTCTCGACGGGCAAACTGGCACGGAATGGAACGCGACTCGGCGGCAAAATGAGACAAATGAGACACTACTTACGGGGTATTGAGATAGTGTCTCATTTTGCATATTTCGACGGTTTTGTTGGACTTCTCATGCAAAGGTGACAAAAAGTCACTGCCTCACTTTTTCGGAGCGTTTCGACGATAAAAGTTACCAACTCCAACCAGCCTGGACGCCCCACAACCGTTGCGGCATTCCTTGTGTTGTATGGAAAACACGAGATCAATAACAGCAGCGCCGACACGCACAAACCACGAACAAAAAGAGACTGTGACTGAGGAGAAAATCCGCTATTGCCTCTACGCCCGGAAGTCGAGCGAATCTGAGGAACGCCAAGTGCTCTCAATCGACTCCCAGATCAAGGAGATGCTCCAACTAGCAGAACGTGAAGGTCTCCACGTGGCGGAAATCCGACGCGAGAGCCATTCGGCAAAGTCGACCGGGCAACGGCCCGTGTACAACGAAATCCTCGCCGACATTCGTCAGCGCAAGTTTGGTGGCATCCTCACGTGGGCACCGGACAGGTTGAGCCGAAATGCAGGTGACCTTGGAGCGATCGTCGATCTCATGGATCAGGGACTTCTCCACGAAATCCGCACGTACGGCCAACGATTCACCAATTCGCCGAACGAAAAGTTCATGCTGATGATTCTTGGCTCGACTGCGAAGCTTGAAAATGATCATCGTGGCGAGAATGTGAAGCGTGGATTGCGAACTCGGGTTGAGATGGGTTTGTGGCCAGGCGTGGCACCGCTCGGCTACTTGAATCAAGGACTCATGGATAAGAAATGCCAAGTTATCGTCGATCTTGTCCGCGCGCCGATCATTAAACAGATGTTCGAGAAGCTTGCCTACGAAAAATGGAGCGGTCGAAAGATCTATAACTGGCTGAAACACGACCTGAACCTTAAAACGCGTGGGAATAAGACTCTGACGCTCGGCGGCGTCTATCGCGTCCTCGATAATCCGTTCTACTACGGCAAATTCGAACGACCGCGCGACAGCGGCAACTGGTACGACGGCAAACACAAACCGATTATCACGAAAGAGCTTTTCGACCTCGGCCAAACCCAACTCAAACGCGACCAGATCGTGCGGGAGAACAAAGAGTTCGCCTTCACGAAACTCTTCACGTGTGGCTTATGCCAATCCGGCATCTCGGCCGAGGACAAATACAAAAAACTCCGTGATGGAACCACCGCGCACTATGTTTACTACGGTTGTACCCGAGCGAGAGATCGGGACTGCAAAAACCAATACATCCGCGAGGAGGAGCTGATCGCAGAACTCGTTAAGATTCTCGACCAGATCAACATCAACGAACTTGGCATGCGCCATAAGCTCGAGGACGAGATCAAGCGATTCAACCACTTTCAAAAAGTGGTGATGGGATCCGACGGCAAGCAGGAAGCTGTGGAGGCCGAAGTGAACATTCGGACTTATGCAAAATATCTTCTGCGCGAAGGGAGCGTATCTGAGAAGCGGGAGCTGCTGGGGAATCTGAGGAGTAGACTTATCTATCGCGATAAAACAATCTCACTTCTTGTAGAATCATAAGTGGCTAGATGCGATTGAATATGCTGAAACCAATCTTGATACCTGAATTCCATTTCGCTGGATTCTGCGTCATTCCAAGAACATTATGCCTGATAGGGTCAAAAAAGTGTGCAGACCCAAAATTTTCACATCGATATTCTTCTGGCAGTTCGCCGAGATGAATAATATAAGTACGTTTTCCAATTAGGCTGATCCGCGATACCAGCTTTCCATCCTGTTCGACAAATGAAATCCTGTGTCCCGGAATTCTCCCACCAGCAACAACTTCATCATAAATATCCGTCTCGTGGGCGATATCGACTATTACTTTTTTCGTGGGTAGGGTAATCCGCCCGAGAACGTAGTCCTTTATCTGCTGAAAATTTGGATGACTTAGAAGATCTCGGCGTTCGGATTCAATTGCACATTTGGCGAAATAGTTAAACGCAATTTTTGTCAGAATTCGTGCAGCATCTTCCCCGACCGTATCCTCCAATTGAACATCGATTTGTTTTTGAACAATGTCTTCGTGCCCAGCATGATGGCTTTTCTTCTCTTTGTAATCAACCCCGAGCTCCCTAATCAGCGCGATGGCTTCGTTGATCTCACCAACATCGTCTGGACTATCTGCAAACGCAAAGATTCTAACATTCTTGGGGTCAACTTTCTTAACCCATGCGCTCAGTTCTTTGAAATCTCGACCATCCCTATTCAGTTTCTGAATCTCAGTTACCAATAAGACTGTAAAACTATTGTTTTCTGGACGTAGAACCTTAATTTGAGGGATGAGGGTCATTTTCCAATCTCCGCTTTGATATGTAAGAAACGGGAAAATTTGATTGAAGAAGTCACCAAGGCCTATGGAGAAGTTGACTTTTAGATTTTTTCCGCCAACTCTAATTTGATATTTGTTTTCAAAGTTATGCATTTGGTAGAAAAGCCCTTCCATGGTTCCTTCCTTGAATCGGGTTTCGAGTGGATTGAATACAGCCGAATTACAGTGATCGCAAACACAGTGAATCAAAGTAGGGCTATCTTTGAATGTGCCCATTAATCTCGGCATGACGTGTTCGGATCCCTTAAACGTCACTTGAGTATTATCCCGCCCGCAATAGACGCAGAGTTCTTTTTCGACCATATGGAGTAGTTTAATCCTACATGCAACAAAACCGCCCGTGAAGGCGGTTCTGTTTAAGGGACAAGACCCTATAGGTCACCCCTCGTGCCATAGGCACTCGGGTCTGCCGATAAGAAATTGTCCTGGCGGTGTACACGCGTTCAGTGCCAAATTTGTAGGGGTGTTTCAAGGACTTTTCGATGATTTCTGTTTGTGCGATTTTGAGGCATGTGGGTCGGGCGTTTTCGACGTCCAAACTGGTACAAAGTGGGACACGGCTTGGAGGGTAAAATGAGACAAATGAGACAGTACGTACGGGGTATCGAGACAGTGTCTCATTTTACATATATCGACAGTTTTGTTGGTCTTTTTGAGTAGAAATGGCGAAAAAGCCACTGTCTCACTTTCTCGGGGCGTTTTGACGTCAAAAGTTACCAACTCCGACCAGCCTGGACGCCCCACAACCGTTGCGGCATTCCTTGTGTTGTATGGAAAATACGAGATCAATTACAGCAACGCCGACACGCACAGATCACGAACAGAAAGAAGCTGTGATTGAGGAGAAAATCCGCTACTGCCTCTACGCTCGTAAGTCGAGCGAGTCCGAGGAACGACAAGTGCTCTCCATCGACTCGCAGATTAAGGAAATGCTTCAGCTCGCTGAGCGCGAAGGGCTTGATGTTTCCGAGATTCGACGCGAAAGCCATTCGGCCAAGTCGACAGGGCAACGGCCCGTGTACAACGAAATCCTCGCCGACATTCGTCAGCGCAAGTTTGGTGGCATCCTCACGTGGGCACCGGACAGGTTGAGCCGAAATGCAGGTGACCTTGGAGCGATCGTCGACTTGATGGACCAAGGGCTACTCCATGAAATCCGCACCTACGGTCAGCGATTCACCAATTCACCTAACGAGAAGTTCATGCTCATGATTCTTGGCTCAACCGCCAAGCTTGAAAACGACCATCGTGGAGAGAACGTGAAGCGCGGATTACGAACGCGCGTCGAGATGGGCTTGTGGCCAGGAGTGGCACCACTCGGTTATCTCAATCAGGGGTTAATGGACAAGAAATGCCAAGTCATCGTCGATCCGGTACGGTCGCCAATAATCAAACAGATGTTTGAAAAACTCGCCTACGAGAAATGGAGCGGGCGTAAAATCTACAACTGGCTCAAACATGATCTCAACTTCAAAACCCGCGGTAACAAAACCCTAACGCTCGGCGGTATCTACCGCGTGCTCGACAACCCATTCTATTACGGGAAGTTCGAGCGTCCACGTGAGAGCGGTAACTGGTACGGCGGCAAACATAAACCCCTTGTCACCAAAGAACTCTTCGACCTCGGCCAAACCCAACTCAAACGCGATCAAATCGTGCGGGAGAACAAAGAATTCGCCTTCACGAAACTATTTACCTGCGGTCTGTGCCAATCCGGTATATCGGTCGAGGACAAGTATAAGAAACTCCGTGATGGCACCACTGCTCATTACATCTACTACGGCTGCACTCGAGCAAGAGATCGCGATTGCAAAAACCAATACATCCGCGAGGAGGAGCTGATTGCCGAATTACTCAAAATCTTCGATCAGATCAATATCAACGAGTTGGGCATGAAAACCAAACTCGAAGACGAAATCAAACGATTTAGTCACTTTCAACAAACGGTGTTCGGCTCGGACGGCAAGCAGGAGGCAGATGAAGCTGAGGTGAATATTCGGGCGTACGCAAAATATTTATTGCGACAAGGGAGTATTTCTGAAAAGCGTGAGTTATTGGGGAATTTAAGGAGTAGATTGGTGTATAAAAACAAAAAAATAACCCTCAGTTAAAAAGGTTATCTTTCTAGTCACCAATTGTTCCGGACTATTCAGTGAACTTAATATCCCTAGCTTGTTCCTGGGTCATCTGATGAGCTATTTCTGTTTGACCGCCCATGAACATACCCTGCAACTCCATAATTCCCTCGTACAGCTTACCTCCTGGACCCATGAGTTCATTCGGCATACGCAACCGATCGAAACGTGTTTTGCGCTCGAGCTGAATCCCTTGTCGATCCGCGCTCTCGACCATTGCGAGATAGTTCTTGCCAAGTGCCAGGGTCAACTCGATATCTTTGAGGGTGCGCTCAAGCTTCTCGCGCTCGTATTCATCAATATTCTTACGATCTCTCGTCGGCTCACCTTCGCGCATATAAATACATTATTTCGATGAAGATAGAGTACCATGACAAAATAATCCACAAAAGCTTTTGAACTCGCCCACTATAATTTGCTTTCTGGGGATAATGGGTTAAAATTGCTCTACTAATAATAAATGTCCCGTATGCCGAAAAATAGAGAATAGAGAACAGTTCGACGATGCTTCTGGGCCTCCTTTGGCTCCACCAGCGCCCCCTGAAATGTTTCGACCACATCCTTCCGATGAAGAAGCTGGCGATCGGATACAAGTGCCTTGGAAATACCGACTGCCTCCCCACGAAGGTCCTTATCCGGATGAAGGGATGTATAACTCAGCGACATTTACTGACGAGGAAGTGGTCGCAATGAACGGCGGTGATTTGACTCCATTGAGGAATCGTCTTGCGACTATTCCGGAAAATGACGACAACCGATGGTGGTTAATAAAAAAACTTACAGAGGCAGAATCGTTCTTTTCCGAAAAAGAAGCGTCATAATCCTTAAACAAAACGGCCTCCGATAAGGAGGTCGTTTTGATCTGGACAAGGCCTTATCGGTAGCCGCGTCTACCTGAAGCAAGCGCGTTGCACGATAAGAAATTGTCCTGGCGGGGAAAGTGAGATTCTCACCACGTGGGTCGCTCCGCATGCATATTGTCTAATGTTAGCCAAGTTATTTTGGACTCTTCTGGTATGACTTGATGGCCAAATCTCAATCGTATATAATCTCCTATAGTCACAGTATAAGATTACCTATGGATCCACGAAGCAATAGAATCGTAAATATCCCCGAATCTGTATGGTCTCTGATTAACCAAATCGACCATCTGAAGGGTCAATGGATTGGTGGAGCGAAACTCAACCCACAGGCACTTGGTCGCTTGAAGCGATCTGTTTTGGTGACCTCGACCGGAGCATCGACGCGTATTGAAGGATCGAAGTTGTCAGACGAAGACGTTGAGAAATTCGTGCGTGGGTTGTCGTTACAAAAATTTACCGATCGTGATAAGCAGGAAGTGCAGGGATACTTCGAGCTGCTTGAAAACATTTTCACCTCCTGGAAGCACATTCCGTTTACCGAGGGCGTCATCAAACAACTGCACCGAGAGCTATTGAAGTACGCCGACAAGGACGAGCGACATCGTGGTGAATACAAAAAAATGGAGAACTCCGTCGAAGCATTCGACGAATCTGGCAAATCTGTTGGCATTATTTTTAAAACTACCCCGGCGTATCTTACGCCTAAGCGGATGGCGGAACTCGTGGAATGGGCGGCGTATGCGCTGAAACATGAAGGACACCACCCGCTTCTCATTATAGGTAGTTTCCTCGTAGAATTCCTCGCGATCCATCCATTTCAAGATGGTAACGGGCGTCTTTCGCGTATCCTCACGAATCTTCTATTGCTCAAGGCAGGATATGAATACGTGCCGTACGTCTCGCACGAGAAGTTGGTTGAGGACAATAAGGCGGATTACTACATTGCTCTTCGAAAAGCCCAGGCAATGCTCGGAACAGAGCGAGGAAACATCGTTCCTTGGTTAGAGTTTTTCTTAAACGTTTTGCTTGAACAGGCGCGCCAGGCAATTGAATTGCTGTCGCATGAGAATATCGAGAAGATCCTTTCGCCGAAGCAGCTTGCCGTGTGGCGGTACATTGAAACAGTCGACGAGGCAACACCGGGAGAAATTGCCAAGGCGGCAGAAGTGGCGCGCCCGACCGTCTCGCAGGCACTCGACGCTTTGCTTCGTCTGAAAAAAATCGAGCGCCTCGGTCAAGGACGAACGACAAGGTATCGAAAGATATAGCCGTATGCCCAAGTACGACCTCGATAAAATCAAATTTGGTACCAACGAAGGCACTTTTCAGAAGGCTGTTGACTTGTATGAATCCGGCAAGATTAAAGATTTTTGTGAAGGTATTAAATCGTATGCTGCCACGGTGATCGGAACGAAACCTTACAAGGTATTTGTGGAGGACCGACGGTTTGATTATGGCCACTGCACCTGCTATCTCGGCCAGAACGACACATTATGCAAACACCAGATTGCTGTTGCTATGTATGCGGTAAAACAGGGGAAACCTCTGACAGACCAAGAAAGAAAATATGCAGCTAGGCCGACGTGGAATGGAAAGTTGGGAAAGCTGAGTGCCGATGCGCTCGCTGGGAAGAAACGCGAGATCACTCATGCGCTCCGTTATATCAAAGCGTATGATGGGCCGTCGCGTACCTGGTTTGCGTATCAAGATTCGCTTGACGAAGGATGTCGGCGACTGTCGGCGATCATCTCGTCTCTTCTAGCGAGCGAACAGACAGCTGATCTGCTAGTGAACCTTCTTTTGCGGCTAGATAAGAAACTTTGCAATAGTGGCATCGATGACTCAAATGGTACGGTCGGCGGTTTTATGGAGTCAGTCGTCCTTATCTTGCAAGAATACGCAAAAGCCGACGTGAATTGTATCTCGACCTTCTTGCCCCTTATTGGGATTCAAACCTGCTTCGGATGGGAAGAGTCATTGGTCAAAATAGTCGAAAAAGATCGTCGCCCACACAGCAAAGATAAAAACGGCCGTTAAGCCGTTTTTATCTTGGGATAATCATGTATCTGAGTCACCCGATGCTCATGGCAATACGGGTTCTACGATACAAAATTGTCCTGGCGGAGACGGAAGGATTCGAACCTTCGAGACCTTTCGGTCTGCTGGTTTTCAAGACCAGTGCCTTCAACCGCTCGGCCACGTCTCCCAACGCAGTAGTCTCAAGTCCCGGTTGCCACGCCGCGCGCATGGAACGATCCATGCGTCCGGCCTGGCGGAGAGGAGAGGATTCGAACCTCCGCGCCGGGAAAAACCCGACCTACAGGATTAGCAATCCCGCCCCTTCAGCCTCTTGGGTACCTCTCCACGGGTGCGGACAGAGTACGTGATCGGTTGGATAAAATCAAGGATGCGAACCGCGGGCAACGCTGAACCCCCAAACGATCTCGGCCCCGGCCTCTTTAAACGCCTTGGCCGCCGCGTCCATGGTCGCGCCGCTCGTACACACATCATCGCACAAAATCACCTTGCGGGGAACCTCCCCCGTGGCACGAAAAAGATCGTCAAGGTCGCCGACCATGCGTTCGGCCGACGCACGTTTGGCCTGGCTCGAAGTCGCATGCGTTCGAACGAGCAGCGCACGGCTCGCCACGTCGAGCGTTGACGCGAGCGAGCGGGCCACTTCCTCTGCCTGGTCGAAACCGCGATGCCGTCTGCGCGACGCATGAAGCGGCAAGTGAGTCACCGTCGCGCCCGACGGAAAAACGAACGCGTCGCGCGACCCAACGACCTGCCGAATCCACAGGTCCACCACCCTGCCCATCTCGGGATCCCCGTGATACTTCCACGTGGTCAACGCTTCGCGCACGATCGCGTTCCCGTACGGCGCGATCGCGGTCAAGCCGTCGAGGTACGTCTCGTCGCGGCAATCGGCGCATGTGCGCCACGATCCGGTCGTTTCGCAAAACGGACAGCGCGCGACCGGAGGAAACGGAGCGAACGAGGCCGCGCATCCTTCGCACCATGCCGTCCCTTCAACGCCACAACGCAAACAAAATCGTGGAAACACGAGATCCAAAGCGTCTAGAGCCAGCTGACCGACGAAACTTTCCATGATCCGTTTTCCGTAACGAAGGTGAGCCGCAGGTCCGCGTACCTGACCGAAACATTTTGGACGGATCCCTTCGCTTCCTCGCGCTGCGTCGTGACGGTAACCGTTGCCGTTCCGGTCGCTTCATCCACGGCATCGACCGATACGGAAATTACGCGCGTCGTGACAGCATAATAATCCACTGGCGCGGTCGCGGCGTCGACAAACGCCAGCGTTTCACGGGCAAACGAAGCGTTCATGAGAGGAATTACGTCGCGCAAATTGGCAAAATTAGCCTCGTTGGAATAACTGCCATACCGTTCCGCGAACGTCTTGGACGCCGATTGAATGGAAGCAGTTTGGTTGCGGGATACCTGTTCCTCCTGTTGTCGCGTTTCGGAAATCGATCCCGTATCGGATGCGGGTATTGTCACAATCGGCGTGGGCGTGATCACGATCGGCGCCGCTGGTTCCGGGCGCAAAAACCACCAAAGCAAGAACATGAGAAGCAAAACCAACAGAATCAGGATCGTGAGAAAAATATTTCGTCTTGTCTTCTGAGAAATCATACGTTAGCTTTGCAACGACGACTTAATCCGATCAGCCTCGGCCTTTCCGGAATCTTCCCGCGACAACAACGCGGCGGCCGCATCCGCTGCTGCCTTCTCGGATAACGACGGCTCTTCTTCAAGCGGAGACGCTTCCGGTTCCGAAGTCTTTGCGCCGGGGGCAACGGGCCTTGTGCGACTATCCTCGCCGCGTTCCTTGGATAACTGTACCTCAAAATCCTTCTTTGCCTGCTCGATGTCCAAAAGCTGCTGTGGGTTCGTGGTAACGATCTGGTCCTCGGTATACGATGCCACGACCTTAATGGCCGCATGCTTTTGTCCCGCGAAGAAAATTCCCTCTCCCACGCCGGATTCGAGCAATAGGAATTTCTCGCCGTCGGTCAGGTTAAACGTCTTTTGAATGAGATCCACCGCGGAAGGCGACTGTTTCATGAGAAGCTGCAATGACGAGTTGTTGACGATCGCCTGACCGTACGGGGAGCGCAAAAAGTCGTTGACGTCCTGCGTAATGGTGGTAATGCCGAGATAATATTTGCGACAGCGCTTGACAAGCGCGAACATGAATCGCGCGGAATCCTCATATTGCATGAGCCACCAGGCCTCGTCTATGACCATGATGCGCTTCTTGCGCACCGAGCGCACCACGTTCCAGATGTAGTTGATGATGGTATAAATCGCGACCGGACGAAGCTCGTCCTCAAGGTCGCGCACGGAAAAAATCACGAGTTGGTTGTCCATCTCCACGTTGGTCGGCTGATTCAAGAGGCCCGCGAACGTTCCTTCCGTATACTTTCGCAGTCGGGCAACGAGATTCTCCGCCCCTTCCATCCCCTCGAGAACATCCTGAAAGTCCGTAAGTACCGGCGGTTCGACAACGGAAAGATCGACCGTTTCCGGAGTGATGTCCTTTTTTGCGTACGCCTCAATGAGCGCTCGGTCGAGCACGGAATCCTCTTCCGGCGTAAATCCGGCCGCGCCTCCCGCGAGAACCGGAGCGCCAATCATGATGCGAAGCAACCCCTTGAGCGTAATGACCGCGGAACGAATGATATCCTCAACCTTGGTTCCCTCGCCCACGGCGCGCGGCAAGTCGAACGGGTTCACCTTTGCCTGCGATGCGAGCGACACGTTAACGTACGTGCCGCCGACCGCGTCGGAAAGATGCTTATATTCCATTTCCGGGTCGATGACGATCACGTCCACGCCCATCATGAGCGAGCGAAGGATCTCAAGCTTGATGGCATACGACTTTCCGGCGCCAGAGGTCGCAAACACCACCGAGTTGGCGTTTTGCAACGAGAAGCGATCGAAAAGAATGAGCGAGTTATTATGACGGTTAATGCCGTACAGAATGCCGTTGTCGCTCGTCAGGTCGGAAGAAATGAATGGAAACGACGCCGCGATCGGCGACGTATTCAAGTTATAGGTAATTTGCAGCTCGTCGTTCCCGAGCGGAAGCGTGGAATTGAATCCCTGCTCCGTTTGATAGAACCCGGACTTCGTATAAATGAGTTTCGACCCGAAGATCGCCTCAATTTCTTGCGACGTCTTGTCAAGCTCGTCCTCGCTCTTGCAATAGATGGTGACGTAAAACGCGAACTGGAAAAAATGCTCGATTCCCTGGGTCAACGCGTCCCGCAACGACTCGATGTCACGCAGCGCGGTTTCCTTGATCGGGTCGCGCGGGGCGCCCTTATCGGCATCGGCGAGGATGCCGGCGCTCATGATACCCACGCGCTTCTGGAGCTGCTTCAGGATCAGGTGCGACGGGAGCGGATAAAAGTACATTGCCACGTCAAGCGTTTTGTTGAGGTTGATAATCGGGGAGGACCACCCAAGGCCGATGTGGCGCGGATAGGTGATGACAAACAAGGTGCGCGCATACACGCCGGAAAGCCGAAGAAACGTCGGATTTACCTCAAACGACGCCGGCGAAATGACATCCCGCACCGTAACGACACCCTTGCGATAAATCCGTTCTTCCTCAAGTGCAAGACGCTCCGCGGCCACGCGAGCTTCTTCCGGCTTTTTTGGCTTTTCTACCTGCGGCGGCGGTGCCGGCACGGCCTTGCCCAATTGTCTTATTTCAATTGCCACACTAATCTTCTATTCTTATCTTTCCCAGCTCTCCCAAACGTTCTTCCTCGAATACGTCGGGATTATAGGCATTGTAATACAGCTCGATCAGTCCCTGCGTATCAAGGCGCGCGGACTGCAATCCCATGGACGAAAGGTTGCCAATGACGAGATCGGAACGGCGAGAGATCTGCTCCCGGCGGTCGGAAAGCTGCTTTTCGCTAAGTTTGGCCGCGGCCACGGGAGAAAGCACAAGGGACAATCGCTGCCAGAAGCCGCGCTTCTTGTTAGTCAGCGGATCATAGGGCACGACAATATAAAATCGCTTCTGCATGATTTGCCCAAGTTCCACAAGTTCTCCGACGAACGTCCGATAGTCCGAAATCTGGGCGCGAAGAAGGTCGTTTTCCGTTTTCTTTTCCTGTTCGGAAAGCGAGGCGACATACGCGTCGATGTTCATGCGACGCGACTGGATCACAATTTCAATCGGATAGTCGAGCCCGTTCAAAAACGTAATGTACGACTGGATGATAGCCTCTTGTTCTTCCTCGGATTTCAACGCGAAGTTAATGCTCGAAACGAGCATGACGGAACGAACCGTGCCGTCATTCAAGATGACCATGTCATCTCGGATTTCGGCGATATCCAAAAACCGCTGCGTTGCCGGGCCGGGTTTCGGTTTTGCAAGCTTATTTTTTTCTGGCATACCCTACTCTTCCGGCTTATACACGCCGCCGGTATTGACCACCAGAGAAAGTTCCTGAAGCCGACTTGCCGAAACAGGAGCCTTTCGCGGCGGGGGCGGGGGCGGGGGCGACGTCACCTTGGTAAGGTGAATGCGTACCTCGGCCTCGGTAAGCGCCTTGTCCCAAACGCGCAAGCGCGGCTTCCGAAGGCTTTGCGTGAGGTTCAACAGGAACAAATGAAATGCCTGTCCGTTTACGCGCACGAAGGAAAGGATCACCCCGAAGGAAAAAAACGGGAGGCCAACGACGAGAAACCACACGAACGGCAGCACGCGCCACATGATCGCCTCGGTCATGAACACGAGAAGCATGATCACAAACTGACGGCCCGTAAGCGGGCCGAGAATCTTGTCTTCCGCGTCAATGAACTGTGGGACGACGAATTGTTCCATGCGAACCCATTGTATCAAAATCTAAGCATTCCGTTCAGGTCTACGATAACCTTGAGTTCTTCGTCAGTTGGAACGGATTCTCCAGACTTACGCTTTTCGTCCAAAATCTGGGAGATCCCCTTGCCGGAAATAAGCGCCTCCCGCGAAATGGCGACATACTGTCGGCTAAGCGGGGATTCCCGCCATGCCCGAACCGCCGCAATGCGACGGTCATAGCCCTCCTGCGAAACAAGCTCCACCTTGCCCTGAATCTTCTGCCCGGCCTGCTCAGGATCCTTCGAAAGCCTCCGAAAATCAACCAGGGTGAGCAAACGAAGCTCTTCGATGGGATCAACGAGCTTTCGTTCGAAACGAATGTCCTCCACCCTTGGTCGTCCGGCTGTCGCCGGGGGCATGGATGCCTCGGAGAGCACCGGCCTGACCTGCGCGGCCGCAACCTTGGCCGCGTCAATGGCGGCCCTTACCTTCGCGGTGTCAATTTGCTGTTCGCGTTGCTTCAACGCATCGGCCGGCAAAATGGATGATGTCCGCGACGGAATTGGTCGAACCAATTCGGTTGGAGCCTTTCCCGTGATCTCCGCATATCGCTTCGCCATCACCTGTTCCTCCTTGTGCGCCAAATTTTCCGCACCCTTTGCCATTTCCGCACCCTTTGCCATTTTCTCCTCCTTTTTCTTCGCCATTTCTTCGGCGAGCGCCTCATGGTGCAACGTGTCCATCTTTTCCACGGCCTCCATTACCGCGACCAACTGCGCGCCCGAAAGCCCAACGCCGCCCTGGTCGACTGATGCCTCAAGCTTCGCGCGCGTTTCGAATCCGTCCCGCACGTCGCGCAATCTTGCGTCGATGATGTGCTCGAATCGCGTCTTCAGTTCGCCGGTCGCGAACGTAAGTTTCGCATTCGAAGCGATCGTTTCCGCCGCGGCCTTGGTGTCCGTAATGAGCCGCGGGTGCTCGATGGCGTCCTTTTTTTCAACGGCGACCATCTTGATTTCTTCCTCGTCTTCCTCTGTGAACGTATCGGCCTTCGCCCCGCCAGCCTGAGGCGCGATAATCTCTTCTTGGGGTTGCTTCGTTGCTTCGCTCTCCGCAATGGCGCTGACTTCTCCAGGTTCCACCGTAACCAGATCCAACACTTCCCCGGCCGCCTTTTCATTCATTTCCAACCCCCCGGTTTTCATGGGACGCATCAGCACCGCAACGGCCTGCTCGCGCGTCCGCACCCCATCGCGAAACGAAACGACAATAAGCTCCAGCCGATGCTGCAGCACGGGGTCCAAGAACACGGCCCCTGTATCCGTCAGCGCTCGCTGCACCGGCATTTCTTCCGGCGCCACCGGCTTCGCCTCGGCCTCGATCTTCTTCACGTCCTTAAAATCCTCCGGGTTCGCGCCCCAAGACCTGAGGGCACCGAGAACGTCCAACCCAACAAGGTCCGCGACTGGCAACAGTCGCTTCCCGGCGATCTCAATTGCGGCCTTGATCGCCTCGTCGGATTCCAGGGCGAATTCCGTCTCAAGCATCGAGGGTAGCTCAAGCAATGAGATGTCCCCTTTTGCAACCTGATTCTGAATCCGAAAGACGGAGGAAACGAGCACGGGATTGATATCGAACGACTCGACGAATGCGCTCGCGAAAGCAAAGCCGTCCATGCCAGACAGAAAATCTCTCACGTTCTCCGGCAGATCTACCGGCAATTGTCCTCCCGTCATTCCCATACGCTAACTCCGGCGCGAGGCGCGCGGAGTCGCCTTCGCCGCGCGCAAATTGTTTAACTTTGTCGTTTCCACGTTTATCCAAGCCTGCAGCTTCGTCACGGCGGCAGCATCCGCGCGGGCCTGCGCGTCGGCAAGCGCCGTGGTCATGTTGCTCACCCGCGTCTGATATCTAGTGATGTTCGCGTCCAAATTACCGGTCGCCGCATCCATTTTGGCATCAAAGTACGTTCGGAACGTATTTCCTTTATCCGCCGTAACCGCATCAGAGGATGACCTAGCGGCGTCCAAGGCCTGTTCAACGTTCGAAATGATCGAATCTTCCATTTCGCTGCGCTCAGCTTCGCTCGCCGACTCATACACGTCGGCGATCCTGGAAAGTTTTTCCGCATCAAATGACAGGGCAATCGACTCAGCAATATCATCGTTGTCCTCAAGGAGAGTCTGATCCAATCCAATCAACGTTGGCATGCTCAAATCAAGCTTCTTTCCACCCTGAGTTTGTTGGGCAAACGCCTGTCGCAACACGTCGGCGGCATTCGGCTTCTTACTCATGCTGGCAATAGCCGAGGAGTCCTTGCTATTTGTGATCGCGGATGCCAAATCGGAACGACGGTTCAAAAGTTCCGGCGACGCGTTTCTGGCCAGCTCTTCTACCGGCACAAGATCGAGCGCGGACTTGCCCATTCCCTCATAAACCCCGCTCATGCCTTCCTTCCACGCCTTCTGCTTCTTCACGCTGCCCATGCCGCCCTCGAAGTGATCCCAAGCACTCACGGTAACGACCTGATCGCCCATGCCTCTCGTGACCACCGTTCCATCCGGCATCGTTTGTCCTACGCTGAACTTCTTCTTGGTATTCGACTTTACCGCCTTCATGCGTGCCGCGAACTTCTGCCCAAGCTCGCTGCTCGGGTCGTCGGCAAGCGAACGAAGCTTGGCAAGCGCGGTCGGGTCGAGTTTCTCGACGTCCTCCATGGTGTTGATGCCGTTGAAATTACCGGTCAGGTCCGGTCGACCCGCCTCGAATTCCTCGATGGCG
>Ga0156524_114_pt1 | contig 41367 bp, 32 predicted proteins | sample RifOxyB3_FD_111919 | JGI IMG/M metagenome (GOLD analysis project Ga0156524, IMG submission 111919) | Candidatus Uhrbacteria bacterium RIFOXYB12_FULL_58_10 | reverse complement strand
CCGACAGCGCGGACCCGGGCGAACTCCGCGACAAAATTCGCGATGAGGTGGGCAACTTCCTCTTCGCGAAGACCGAGCGCCGCCCGATGGTAGTGCCGGTGATCATCGAGGTGTAATCGAACGAAAAAAAAGCCTACGGAAGACGGTCGAGCTCTTCCTCGAAGACCAGCCAAAGCACTGCCTGTTCCTTTCCCGTTCGCGTCCGATCGTGACCACGATGCAGATCACGCATGTCTGACACGATCTCCGGATTCGGCTTTGTTGTCATCAACCAAAAAGGCAGCCACGTGAAGCTGCAACGCAAGGACGGCAGACGAACGATCACGACGATCGTTCCTACGCTCAGCGAGCTGGGGCCTGGAACGCTGCATGGCGCGCTGAAACTTGCGGAAGTCGACAACGACGCGTTTTGAAGCCATCTATAATCTCACAATCCCCCGGCCGCAATCGCGGCCGGGGGATTCGGTTATACACAGTCCATTTGCCCCCCTCCCCGATATCCGTGCTACTATTTCCGCAGAGTCGCGAGGATCGTAATGCACTGACGCCATTGCCAACCCGATGTACTCCGCTCACATTCCGCCCGAAACGGCGCGGCGTTGAGCTGGCCATATCATTATGAACGAGACACCGGACAGCGGACCTCCGGAAAAGCGTGCAAAAGGAACCAAATACGTTTATAATTCATCGCTAGGAAATTAGCGGCATAAACAACCACGCTTATATGAGGAACCGAGAAACAGGAACGGACATGGGGGGGTCACGGAATGTGACGGTCGATGCGATCGGTGAACTGCTTCAGGAGCTTGACGCAGAAAAGACCGCAATGTTGACCCCAGAACGTCTCTCTATTGAAATCGACAGGTTGCTTAAGGACTACGAAAATAAACTTCGCCGGTTCGCGACGCTAATGAAGGACCCGAACAAATACTCAAATGACGGGAAATGGGTAGAAGGTGCTGGCGGTCAACCAACGCAAGAGCCAAGCAGCATAAGGGTGGCCGAAAAGAATCTAAATGAAGCCGCAACGAACCTCTGGTCAGTGCTCAGTAGTGCGAGCAGAGAAGAAGATAAAATTAGGGTGAACGGTTCGGATAGTTACATCAAGATACCGGATACCAATCTTGCCATTTTCGAACACCGCGATGAGTGGTCTTTTGAGAAAAGGTATGAGATCAAACGCAAGGCAGAGTAACGTAATCTCCGTCAGTATGTAGTCCCATCCTAGCTAACGTCATGGTGGGGATAAGGACCCGTGGACAAACCCCCCGGTCGTGAATACGACCGGGGGGTTTTGGACAAAAGGGTCCCATCGATATAAATTGTTCGGGTATGAAGGAATCGGAGCGACAATCCTGCACGTATTGCGGCCATCCGCCAGGCGGGCACATGAACGGCTGCCCCACGCAAAACGAGATGGTCGGCGAGATGCGTGACCTCGTGTGGGCCGAGACGGGGCGGGCGCTGACGGACGGTGATTTTTCGACGACTGGCGCCGAGCCGTCGGTTCCCGCGGAACTGCTGCGGCCGGTAATCGCGCGCGGCGATGGGATGGACGGGACAGCGATCACGATCCGGGAAATACCGACGATGGGAAAGGCGGCGTTCGTGGAACGGCCGGTGACGGTCGACGGCGTGGCGTACCGGTTCGTGCAGTGGAAGGGCGTGGGCGCGAACTTCGCGAACGACCGCATGGCCGGGGCCGTGTCGTACCCGCTCGGCCAGCGCGGGATGGCACCGCTGTTTCGAATGGACGCGTTCGGCAAGCGGATCCTCCGCTTCAAGGGCGGCGCGTTCTACGAGGATCTGCTGCACGAGGCGAGGAAGTCCGAGGAGTTCGCGAGCTACAGGCTGCGGATGCCGAGGATCCTCGCCACGATCAAGTTCACGCGTTCCTTCTGCGAACGCAACGGTCTTCCCCTTCCCGACAACGACGATCCGAATGACGCGGGAGGACAGACGCTCGGAGCATTCGTTGAATCGCGCCGAGACGAAATCGACGCGGAGGAGTATGACGCGATACAGTCCGCGGATGAACTGTCCGCTGGGTACGCGTCCGCGATTCTCGGCGAGAACGTGCGCGCGTTTCGAAACGTCTGGCGCGTGGACGACCTCGAGCGCGTGATGCAAGAACCGGGCTCACCGGAACGAACGGAAAAGCTCGCGACAATCGTCGACGCGTCCGCGCGCATTTTTTCCGAAGAGGTCGGACGCGATCTGTCGCGGGAGGAATTCCTGCAAGAATACGTCGTCATGCTCGGCAAACAGGCCGCGATTCTCATTGAGAACAGGCTCAACCAAGGCGCACTTCTCAACATCAAGCAGGACGTGACCCTCGCCGCGGAGATCTGCGACTTTGACAACGGATACCAGCTGAATGACGCGTATCTGAATGACGAGGCGAACGCGCCGAATTGGGTCACGGACAGGGTGACACGCGCCGAATGGGAACGGGAGCAGAACGTCCGCGTCGACCGACAGATCCTCCTGCTCGCCGCGCACATCAAGCCGCTGGCCGACGCCATCGGCGAGCTTCGGGGAGGGCCGCTCGACCGTTCCAGGATTATCGATGCCTTCATGGGGACGGTTCGCGAGGGCCTGTCCGATCCTTCCAGGCGTGACATGGCGAGACGCATCGCCGAGACCCCGGACTTCGGAAGCGTCGACGCGATCGCCGGAACGGACGCGCTCACGAAAACGAACCTCGACGGGTGTCAGGAGTGGTTTGACCGGATCATCGAAATCGTCGCGTCATGGACATAGGCCGAATCCGCTAACACAAAAAACATTATGGCAACGCAACCAGAACCGACCCCTTCCCCACGACAATCTTCTCGAAAAAAACGGATGCAAGAACTCGCGAAGGAAATCGACTCCCTGCGCCGCCTCGTCGTAACCGTGGCCCTGAATCATCGAACGACCTATGAAAAGAAGCCCTGAACTCAAACGGATCCTGGCGTACGAACTTCCGGACGGAAAGCTGGAAGAATCAAGGGACTATCATCTCGCTAACAAACGATCTCGTTGGAAATTGGAACGGTCGTACTCCGAGGACTGGCTCAAACGATGGGACGCGGAACAAGGGAGAATCTCCGAGCTCGAACGACTGGCCCAGGACCTCGAGGACCGGTCCGACGACATATCGGACAAGGAATTTGAAATCGAATACGAGCGAATCAAGGCCGCATTGCGGGAGGTCCGCGAACGCGTTAGGGACGTGAGCAGTCGCCGAGATTACACCGTCAATTTCCATCGGATCGAGGAAATTGGGAGCCTCCGTGAACTGTGTGAGAAATTTCCCATCCAATTCATTCCCCGGAAGCAGGAAATCGGCCGGCTGCTCGCGCTCGCAAGGCAGATGCATGTGGAACGGGTGGCCAAGGGCCATGCCGAGCCGGACGAACCGATTCGCGTCGTCGACGTGGGCGGAGCAAACGGCGCGCTCGGCCGACTGATGACGGATCTGGCGCGCGAAAACGGCATCGCCATCGAATTCGTCGTCGTGGACGCCCACCTTGCCACCGTTTCACGCGCGAAGGAATCCTATGCCGACGACCCGGCGCTCAGGTTCGTTGAAAAATTCTCCGACGAGTTTGTCGCTTCCGAGTACGCGGACCACCCAATCATCCGCCCATTGCTGGCCCGTCGGATGGAAGCCATCTCATGGGAACGAAAGCGGGAGGCCGATCTGAAAATCGTCCTGGATCATGCCTGTGCGAAGCGCGCGGCACGCCTGATGGACCGGGAAGGCGTCCAGAAGCTGCTAGGAATACTCAAGAAAGACTTTCAAATCGATGCGCCCGATTGGATCGAAAACGACGAAGACGGCTCCTCGAGCAAATTCCATCGTTTCATTTCATTTTCAAATGAGAGTGACTACCCAATTGAAGCGGCGAATTTACATTTCCGTCGAGACGCGAACGGACGAATTGATGCGATCACGAAGAAAATCGAACAAACGCTTCTCACGGAACGCAGCCGCCACGACCTCGTCATCAACTCGTGGATGCCTATCGGCATAGACTTTACGCCCGAGATCCGCGAACTGAACGGCGCCGCCGTCGTGTACGTGATCGACAATAACGGCGCAACGGGAATCCAAGAATTTTCCGTTGAGGCAGGTCCGCCCAGATCCGTCGGTTACCATGACAGCTACCAAGAGGCCGAGATGTACCGCATGCGAGCCGGGTGGACCGGCCACTCCACGCCGGAAATTCAGGCAATACTCAAAGCAGGAAAACGCAATTTTCGCGAAGAATGCGATACTCAGTTCGGAACCGTCTATCCGTTCCGTAACGGATTCCTCGTCCAGACGCGCTTGGACATGGCTGATGGCGAGCTTGATCTCACGCCAGAAACGAACGGGATTGTCGTCAACGGAGAATATCCGTGGGAAAAAGAGATGGCCCTCACCGAAGACACGGTCGGAAAAGTAGTAAAAATTCCCCCTGCGTCCGAATTGAACCGGGAAGATTATCACGACTTCCTCGGATATCTGTCCCGCTTCCCATAGGAGTACAAATCGGATGATTCGGCATGATTTAGTCTTGGACAAAAACCCTGGATTCGCCTATGATTAGCCGCGTATGAAGAAAGCGCTTACCGCCATCCAGCCGTCCGGGTTTTTGCACCTGGGCAACTACATCGGGGCCATTGAGCCGGCGGTGAAGCTTCAGACGGAAACGAAGCTCACCATGTTCATCGCGGACTACCACGCCATCACGGTGCCGCAGAAGCCAGAGGATCTCCGCCGCAACATCCTGTTCGCGGCCGCGACCTACCTGGCGTGCGGGATCAACCCGAATCGCACCACCCTGTTCCAGCAGTCACGCGTGCCGGCGCATACCGAGCTCGCATGGGTGCTCCAGTGCGTGGCGCGCATGGGCGAGGTGGAACGCATGATCCAGTACAAGGACAAAGCGGTCGGCAAGGGCGAGTCCGTGTCGGTCGGTCTGTTCACCTACCCGATTCTCATGGCCGCGGACATTCTTCTTTATAACACCGAGATCGTTCCGGTCGGCGAGGACCAAAAGCAGCATGTGGAACTCGCGCGCGACCTCGCGGAGCGATTTAACAAGCAGTTCGGCGACACGTTCCTGATCCCAGAGCCGCAGATCCGCAAGGACGGCGCGCGCATCATGGGCCTCGACGACGCGACGAAAAAAATGTCCAAGTCAGCGACGAGCGCGAAGAACTACATCTCACTCACCGACGAGCCGGACGTCGTCCGCAAAAAAATCATGACCGCGGTGACGGACTCAAGCACCGAGATCCGCACGGACCGCAACCGCCCGGCCATTACCAACCTGCTCACCATCTTTTCCGCGGTGACCGGCCGGCCGATCGAAGCCATTGAAATCGCGTACCTCGGCAAGGGCTATGGCGAGTTCAAAAAAGACCTCGCGGAGGCGATCGTAGAATACCTCACCCCGCTCCAGGCCAAACTTTCGCTTCTGCTCGCCGACGAGACCGAACTCAAGCGTATCCTCGACGATGGCGCCGCGCGCGCCAACGAAGTCGCGGAACACAAGATTCGGCACGTCCGCAAAGTCATCGGCGCAAAGCTCTAAAAGAAAAATGCCGGCCCAGGTGGGTCGGCTTTGCGTTCAGACCGTGGCGCCGGCGAGGCGACGCGTGGAAGAGCTCACGTCGAGGCGGCGCGAGAACGGGTGCAGCATTCCCGCATAGCGCGGCGGCATCGGAAGCTGGTCGCACTCGCGGTACGTGCCGTCCGCGCAAAGGCGACCGTTCACATGGAAGCCGGTGCCGAGCCGGAGCATCTCCTCGAGCGCGGCCTCGAGCCCGATGCGGCCGCCATAGTGCCTTTCGTTCAGCATCTCTAACACGGCGTCCGCGCCCACCAGCATTTCCATGCCGGGAAATCGGCGCGCCTTTTCCACGTACAGGCCGTCGCCCTCGAGAAGAATGACCGGCCAACGATAGCGCAGCTGCTGCGCGCGGGCGACCATGTCACCGTCGGTGACCATCTTGTTCGGGTGCGCGCGGGTGATCTGGAACATGACCCGCTTGCCCGTGGCGACCTCGATGGCGCGCGCGATCTCGTCGTGCGCGTAGGTCACCGGGTTGAAGCTGCCCGGGAACAGGATCCACCGCGCCGGTTCGAGCACAGACGGGTCGAGCATGGTACCGTCCGGCATGATGACCTGGCCGTAGACCGGGCGATTCGAGCCGTCGAGGTAAGGCTCGCACTGCGGGGAAAGCGTCCCTCCTGCCATGAGCTCATCACACCTTGCGATCCGATTCACGGGGATCCCTACCTGGTTCACGCCAGCCGTCGCGAGGATCGTGTCGAGGACCATGAGATCCGCCAGGTTGCCCTGCTCGACGCGATGCTCCTCGGCGTCGGCGGCGCACGCCGGCTTGTTCAGAAGCGCTGCCACGGTCCAGAAACCGTGAAGCGTCCTGATGGCGATGATCACCTGGTCCGAGCCGCGACGCTCGCGACCCGTGGTGACCGCGGCGGTCATGCCCACGCCCATGACGTCGTTCTCGTTCAGCCCGCGCTTTGCCGCGAGCTTGCGACCCTGATAGTAGGCCGCGGCCGCGAGGTGACACGCTGTGGACTCGGAAACAAACCCCTCAGGCTCGAAGCCCAAGAACTCAGCCGTCTCCTGCTCGGCGTAGGTGAACCGAGTGCCGAGAACGTTTCCGCTCGCGCCCGTGGGCTGCCAGAGCATGGGGACCAGCTCCCCGCACGCGCCCGTGGTCACCGCGTAGACGAGCCAGGGAGTCGCGCGCAGCTCGCGCACGCACGCGCGCGCTGCGCGACGAATCTTGTCACCCTCGATGAGCTTTTCGACCGCTGCGTCATCGTATTCCATCTCGAATCCCCTTTGAACAATGAATGCCTATGGCAGGGTACACCCGACCCAAAGCGGGCCGAATGAGGGGAGATGCTATCAGAACAATGCTCCCATGTCAACGCACGGTCTGTGCGTGCACCTGTGACTGGTCCCAGAGATATTCGAATATCGAGCCAATTCCCTCGTTCATATGTCTGTGGTTCACCCGCACGGCAAACGTGTGCGTCCCGGAAAACAGGACGAGGGAGGAACCGAACAGCCAGAGCGATGATTCGAACAAAATCCCTGGCGGAAGCCCGCGGACCTCGATTCCCTTCTGCAACGCCGACGGCCGGATGGCGGACTGGGAGCCGGCGGGGACGAGGGAGCGTGTGCGGATCCCCTTTGCGGCCTTGCGCTTTGTGAGTGCAAGGAACAGCTCGTCGGACATGACCGCCTGGTAATGCTTCGCATTCGGCGACTCGATGGTGCGGATTTCCGCGCCGTCCGGGAGCTCGTCGATCACGCGCACCATCATGTTCACGATCGCCTCGCTGGCATCGGTGACCTCGGCATCCGGCTTTTTGTCGGCCCGGTGGTATTCGCTATGGAGACGCCCGGCGAGTTCCTCGACCACGGTGAGGCGCGCGCGCTCGTGCTCAACTAGGATGTGCGGATCCTCGATCCAATAGAGACGCTTCCCTGCCTTGCGGTGCACGCTGACAAATCCTTGGGACGCGAGGCGGTCGAGGACGCTCGCGACCGTGGTACGGGTGAGCCCAGTCGCGTGCGCGATATCCTGCGCCGCGGACTCCCCGAGCCGCAGCGAGGCGAGGTACACGTCGGCCTCGCGCTTTGACAAGCCGAGGTTCTCAAGAAGCTTTATGAGCGATGTTGGCATATGGACGACGATTTTTTTCGTCAGAAATGAGTCATATTCCTTAGCAGAAACGCTCTTTTTGCGGGCCGTTTAAAAAATTCAGTACGAATCTTCGTGTCGTGCGTACACTGAGCGTAGTTCCTTACAACTTCGGAGTCAAGCCATGCGAGCCCTCCTTCCCCTTTCCGCGGACCCCGTCACGTTCGGGCATCTTGCGCTCATCCGCGAGGCGCGGGCCCGGTTCGACGAGATGGTCGTTGCCCTGCTCGACAACGACATGAAAACAGGGCGATACCTGTTCTCGACGCACGAACGCGTGCAACTTCTCTCAAACGCGGTCACGCGGCTCGGACGCGACAATGTCCGCGTGATCGTGGCGCCCGGGATCCTGCTTGCGGACGTCTTTCTTCGCGAAGGATGCGACGTGATCGTGCGCGGCATGCGCTCGGAAGCCGAGGGAGAGACGGAACGGGAACAAAGCCGCCTGCACGAACTCGTGCTATCGGGCATCGGCAAGCGGTTCCAATACATTCCCACGACCGACGCGCTGCGCGACGTGTCCTCGACATCCGTCAAGGCATTCGTGTCGCATGGGATCGACGTATCGAGATTCGTCCCGCTCCAGACAAAGCAGGCTCTCGAGGAACGCATCCTCGGCCAATACACGGTCGGGGTGACCGGACCGATCGCGAGCGGAAAATCCTTCGTGGGCGCACGGCTTGCAACGCGGCTGCCGACGCTCGGCGTTCCCTGCGCGCACGTGTCGTACGACGCGATCCTGCGGGACCTGTACGCGGAACGCACGCCAGGGGCCGACCGGCTCCGCGACGAGATCGTCGCGCGGCTCGGAGCCGAGGTGCGCGGCGCGGACGGGCTGATCGATCGAACGGCCATGTCCGCGAAGCTGTTCCATCCGGACTGTCCGATGGAGACGCGACGGGCGATCGAGGGGCTGACCGCGCCGCACGTGTTCCGCCTGGAACGCGAGCGGCTCGCGGGCTTTCGCGGGATCGTGCTCATCGAGTGCGCGACGCTCGTGGAAATGGGCCTTGCCGGGCGCGTGAACAACCACGTGGTCGTGGTCGACTCGCCCGAGCGCCCGTCCATGCTCGCCGAACGCGGCATCGATCCGGCGCGCACCTCGGAAGTCGCCCGCCATCAGTCGACCTCGGACGAACTTGTCTCAACGCTCGAGGCGCGCGTGACATCGGACGGCAACGGGTCCGTCACGCGCTACGTGAACCGCCGCAGGACCGCGATCGGGGCGTCGGACGGGGACATCCTCGTGCTCGCAAACGCGATCCTCGACCTGTTTCCATCCATCCCACGCGAGGTGACGCCATGAGGCTCGGACCATATCGGGTCATCCGTCAGATCTCGGAAGGGTCGTTCGGACGCACCTTCTACGCGGAACACGCGACGCTCGGCGTGCCGGTCTGCGTGAAGCAGGAAAAGACCGGCGACCCGGAATTCATGCGCCTGTTCCGCGAGGAAGCAAGGCTGCTCTGGGACATCAGGCACTCGTCGCTCCCGACGCTCAAGGACTACATGGAGCTCCCGGACGCCGGGCAGATCATGGTGATGTCCTTCATCGCCGGCGAAGAGCTCCAGTCCGTCATCGAACGGCGCGGGCACGTCGCGGACGAACACATGTGCTGGATCCTCCAGCGGCTGCTCGACGCGCTGTCGTACCTGCACTACCACGGGGTCGTGCACGGCGACGTAAAGCCCGCGAACGTGATCCTCGACATCGAGCATCACGACGCGGTACTCGTGGACTTCGGCCTGTTCGTGGGACGCCCGGACGCGCTCACCAAGGCCAAGGGAGGAACGCCGCTTTTCGTCGCGCCGGAACTCGTTGAAGGGAAGCCTCCCATTCCGGCGTCCGATATCTACGCGCTCGGCGCGACCGCGCTCGCGATGGCCGGCGGAAACCTGCACAGCCGCGCCACCCCGCCGGACATGAATCCGGAGCTCGCCGCGATGATCCGCCGCATGCTTCGGCACGACCCGCTCGCCCGTCCGCAGGATGCGCGCGGGCTCAACCATGAGATCACAACCCTTCGTCTGGCCGCCTTCGGCCGGACATCAACACGCGAAGCCTTCGCGCTTCGCACCGGGAGGAAACCATGAGTGGAGGATTCGGCTGGCATCGTAACGATACGGTCAAGGAAAGCATCCGGCTTCCGGACGACCCGTTCCGCAGGGCCGTGCGCGCATACGAACCCCCGGCGGCGTCGAAACCCGCCGCGTCGGTTCGCGCGCGCGTCATCGACCCGACCCCTCCGCCCACGCGCAAGCTGCCGTCGGCGGCCGCGGTCGGGATGCCGGTTCCCGGCGCAGGCGGAAGCATGAGGAGCACGGCATCGAACGTGATGATCGTGGTCATGGACGTCACCGGCTCCATGCACGCCTGGCCCGGGGAGATCTTCAAGCGGTTGCCGCTCCTCTACCACGAGGCGTGCGCCTACCTCGACAGCGACGATCTCGAAATCCTGTTCATCGCGCATGCCGACGCGGCAGGCGACGAATACCCTCTCCAGGTCGCCCGCTTCGGACGCGGACCCGAGCTCGACCCGATGCTCGGGGCGTTCCGCATCGGAGGAGGCGGCACGGAGCGCGACGGATGCGAGTCGCACGAGCTCGTGCTGTACAAGCTCGTGCGCGACGTGGACACCTCAAGCGCGGTCAACGTGCACGCCTTCTTCATCACGGACGAAGCCGGGCGCGACGCTCTCAACGAAACGCAGGTCCGCGCCGTGTTCGGAAGGCCCGTGGAAGGAGAGACACGCGCGACCAAGGATCTCGCGCGGCAGCTGCTCCGCCGCATGAACCTGTGGGCCGTGCTGTGCGAGACCGGCTCCTACTCCCCCGGGCCGATCCTCGCCTGGTGGGAATCGCTCATCGGGAATGACCGCATCGTCCCGCTCAACGATCACCGCCGGGTCGTTGACGTGCTGCTTGCCACGCTCGCGAAGCACACCGGGCAGATCGACCGGTTCACGACCAACATGCGATCCCGGCAGGCCGGCTCTCGATACGCGGGACAGAACGTCAAGACCGTGATGGATTCCGTCGCGGCCGTCGGAACGCGCGGACCGCTGGCGCCGAAGGCCATCGCCGGCCTCGGCACACGGCCGCTTCTCCCCGCAAAAAAGAACGACTGATACTCACCTCGGCCCGACAACGCGTCGGGCTTTTTTTCTTGGTCTCGTAAGAAAAAACCGCGCTTCGGAAGCGCGGAGAGACTACTCTAGCGGGATGCCGAGCAGACGCGGATCGCCGGACGGGACAAGGCGAACCTCTGCCTGACCATACGTCCAATCGCCAGAACACTCCTGAAACACGTGGACAATGGCCACGCGCTTCTTGGTGATGACACCAGCAAGGGAATCGGCGTCCACGGGCACGTTGTGGTAGCTTTTGATCGCCCCGTTGACGACATCGCACACCACCAGATGCGTGGCAACGCACGGGTCACCAATCACGCGCAACACACCACTTTCAATGCGAGCAAGGTATCCCCATCGGGTCTGAACCTCGTCTGGAGGAACGGCGCGCACATTCACGGCAATCTCCCGTCCGCCGTCCCCCGATTCCTCGAGGATCCGACGGATCTGTTCAGAGATATACCGTTCGATGTGTCCGCGCGGCTGGCTACCAAGTGGGCTTTGCACCTCGACGTCTGCCACACGGCAGTTGCCGCGACGGTACGTCAGGATCGAGCGGAGGCATTCGATGCCTGGCGTCGCATCGACGACCGACCTGATGCCGTCCTCGACCGAATCTCCGAGCGAGCGGCTGAACAACGCATCGCGGCCGCTTTCGAAAATCTCGTACGCGGTCCGCAGCATGACGTACGCCATGGCAAGGCCGAACAGGTACTCGAGCCAGCCGAGGCCGGTCGCGAGCTGCAGAAGCAACCCCGTGCCAGCAAGGGCCTCGATCTTCCCGTCGCTTCGTGTTTCCTCTCCGTCGGCCACCACGCTAGCATGGCCGGTCGCGGTGCCCACGCGAATCTGATAACGGCTGATCCGTATGGACACCTCGGCGCTCACGAACATGATGAGCGCGGCAGAGAGCGCGTTTGGCCCGCTGTCAAGCCGCGATGGCAGGTACGAGTCCGCGAACGACCAGATTCCGTCCGAAAGCGACAACGTGTTCAACACTCCGGCGAGCGACGGAATCAGGACATTGAACACCGCGGCGAAGGCGAGCGACGTCGCGATGCCGAGGGTCAACAGCGCGTCGAGCGCCACCCACTAAAGAGATCCCTGCAAAAGAAACACCTTACTGATCGGACTGGATTTTGAGACACGCTTCCGTCACGCAGCCTAACCAAGGGAACGGTTGCGCGGGGTCGATGCGGGACTTCGCCCAGTTCCAGGTACGCCAGTTGCCACGATGGTAGTAGGAGCCGAACGGTAGGTCGAAAGGCGACGCGTTCACGTCGCCGTCCTCGATCGCCACCCCATCCTGCTCGAGGCGCACGAGCATGTCATACGCCTCGGCGGACGCGTTATAGACATCGATCTGGTTCACGCTTCCTTGCGTGAGGATCCGGTCGGTGTTCAGACGGAAGGACATCGCGTCCGGGGCCGAGAGGACAAACGTAAGCGCGAAAACACCGACGAGGACAAGTCCCTGCCGAACGAACCTCGGCTGCGCGATGTCGCGAATGAGATGGATGAAGGCAAGCGCCAGGAGTGCCGCGACGACCGCGAGGAACCAGTAAGTAAACAGGCGCGCGGTTGTGTAGCCGTACGCATCCACGTACAGGTTCATGCGAACTATCGCGGAGATGAGGACCAGCAGTGTCTCACCGAAGAGTACGCCGTGGAGCGCACGCAGGACATGGGTGGCTCGGTCGCCATGGAAGAAGCGGAGCGACAAAAACAGGAGAATCACGATAGTCGCCACCGCGACGAGCTCGTCGAACCCGCGGCGTGCGTACTCTGAAAATGTATAGTCCGTGGCCTGGAATGCGGCTTCCCCACCGAACAGGTAGGATGCCTGGACTATTAGGAATGTGGCAAACAGGATGATGACACCGCCGAGCACCACGACGCTTTCCGTATGTCCGCTCTGGTCCGGACGCATGTGCGGCTTGAACGCGACGCGCCTCCAAAACGAAAGCCCGAGCACGGCGACGAACGCGACGGACCAGAACGCGGTCCCGAACATGTGGCTGATCCAGCTCGGGAGCGAAATCACGTCGAACATTCCAGAAATATATTGCTCGAACAGCGGATCCGCGGAAGCGAACAGGGCCTCGAAGACAATAAGCAGCGGAATGAGAATCCCGAGCCCGATGAAGATCGGGCTCGCGCTCGATGGCAGACGGCTGCCCTGCGGCAGCACGTGGCAAAAAATGGAAACGCGGGTCATCGCTCGGATAGGGATCACGAGGAACGCGGAGTAGAGAAACTGGAGCGGGTGGTGGAAGTCCGCGTGGTGGCCGATAACGTACAGCACGAACACGGCCTGGGAGACAAGAAACCCGACGCCCGCGACCGCGTGCCCGAGCGGCGACGCGTACAGCGCGAACGTCGCGGCGAACATGAGCGAGAATGCGGCCGCGACCCACGCGACCCGTCGGAACGCATGGCCGGTCCGCCTAGCCAGTACAGTCACAGCAACGACAAACACCATCTGCACAAGGACCAGGTTGATCCCCAGTCCGTCCGCGTCCACTATCAGCGCGTAGAAAAGCACGCCAAGTAGCACTCCTGTCGCGACAATCGCGAGAACGGATGAGCGTTCGGACATAGAAAATGGTTGGAGGATATTGAACATACGACCCATTATTGCTACAAACTGAAATTTTGCGCCATGGATGCCTGTCGCGAACTCACGCGCGAAGAAACTGACACGCTTTCTGAGACTGTCGCCAAATGGACATATTCCTTAAAACTACGATATTCCAACTGTCAACATTGCTTAAGCAGGTATTAACAAAAGCACCTCGCTTTCGCGGGGCGCTTTTGTGTCTTCGGAAGTGTCTGTAAGCCGAATTTTGTCTGCCCCGCTTGCGCGGAGGAGATGGCAATCTCTCTTGTCTCCGACTTGCGCCGGAGCTCTAGCGAACTACCAAACTTGTTCTTGCACCGGGAAGGGTTTGCCACGTCATCCCGTTACCGGGAGACGAACGCCGTGGCCACCGTCCTGCCGAATGGCAGGACGCGAACCTCGACGTACTTTTCACCTTTCTCCCAAACATCGCTCCAAAGGAGCGACGTGGGATAGTATTGTCTCTGTGGTACTTTCCCTGGGCTTTGAGTCCGGAACCAGAGCATAGATTTCTCCAATGCCTCGACTCCCGATTCTTATACCCGGCCGTCGTTAACGGCTTCCCATCGAGCCGAGGCTCGACGCACCGCGCCTTGCGACGCGGAGGGTGTTCGGACTTTCCTCTCCGACGTAACGCCGGAGTAGCCATCCGGCACTCCGAAGACCAGGCGATGATACCGGATCCATTGAGAAAAGTCAAGGGGTTTGTTAGGATGACAACGATATGAAACGATCCGAACTCGCCTTTACGCTCGCGCTCGTTCCGCTCGATTACCTGGCGCTCGTCGCCGCGGGAATCGCGGCGTTCTACGTTCGCTTCCACCCGTTCTTCACGGCCTGGCGTCCGGTCGCGTTCAATCTGACCGTTGAGCGATACACGGCGGTCATTCTCCCGGTCGCGCTCGTCTGGATCGCCGTGTTCGCGCTCTCCGGCCTGTACGCGACCCATCCGCGACGCATCGCCTCGGAGCTCACGCGCGTATTCCTCGCGGCGAGCACGTCCATGGCCGCGGTGTTCGCCATTCTCTTTTTCTCGCGCGTCCTGTTCGAATCGCGTTTCATCGCCGTGGCGGCCTGGGTGCTTGCCATCGCGTTCGTCTCCCTCGGTCGGCTCGCCATCCGCATGCTGCAGAGGACGCTGCTCTCCTGGGGCATTGGAACGCGCCACGTGGTCGTCATCGGAAGCCACCGGACCGCCCGCGCGCTGCTCGACTTTTTTTCCGCATACCCGCGCCTCGGATTCTGCGTGATTGAACGGTTTGACCGATTGGATGCCGCCGCTTCGGAACGAATCCTTGCCGCGCATGAAAAGGGCGGAGTTGACGAAATCATGCTCGCGGACCCCGAGGCGAGCCGCGACGCGGCGCTCGAACTGCTCTCCTTCACGGATACGCACCAGATCGGATTTCGCTACACCGCGGACCTGTTCTCGGCGGCAATCGGACGCACGGTCGTCCATACCTTCGCCGGCATCCCGGTGATCGAGGTGCAAAAGACCCCGCTCGACGGATGGGGCGCGATCTACAAACGGCTGTTCGACGTGGCAGGCTCACTCGCGCTCATCGTGGTTACGTCGCCAATCATGCTCACGGTGTCCGTCGCCCTCTTCGTCGAGGAGCCGGGACGCGTCCTGTTCTCGCGCGACCCTGGAGGTAAAAAGACGCTGCGCGTGGGACAGGGCGGAAAGCCGTTTCATTACTTCAAGTTTCGATCCATGGTGCGCAACGCGCACGCGTTCCGCTTTGATCCGGAGTTCATCAAGAAGCACGGAAACATTCGCGACGGTTCCCCGCTGTTCAAGCTGAAGGACGACCCGCGCGTCACACGCGTTGGAAAGGTCATTCGCAAGTTTCACATGGACGAGCTCCCGGAGCTGTTCCTCGTGCTCCTCGGCCGCATGTCCCTGGTCGGCCCGCGGCCGCATCTTCCCGAGGAGGTCGCGCAGTATGAGCCGCACCACCGCAAGGTTCTCACCATCAGGCCCGGCATCACGGGCCCGACGCAGATCAGCGGCCGTGCGGATCTCGAATTCGAGGAGGAAGTTCGTCTCGATACCTACTACATCGAGCACTGGAGCCCCTGGCATGACCTGGTGATTCTCCTCAAGACGCCGCTCGTCGCGTTTCGGGGAAAGACGTACTAAAGAAAAGAGCCCGGGCATGTCCCGAGCTTTTACGTTTCAGGCAGCCGCGAGAGTAGCAAGCCTCCGCCCAGCCGATGCTCGTCCGTATCCCGACCAAAGCGCATGTCGAGCCCGTCCTTCCGATAAGGCCCGGTGAGTGCGCGACATCCGCACGGGACCAGGTCACGGGACCATGCCGCGCCGTCGGCGAGCACCTGGACGCCGCGGTGTGCCATGAGAACGGCCATCTCGGCGGTCTCGAGCCTGCACGCGCGCTGATGCGTCGGCAGTATCACGCGGTCCTGGATGATCATGTCGTTGGGAAGACCAAGTTCGACGCGCGTCCGGACGATCCGCCAGCCGGTTGGCAACCAACCCGGCCAGTTGTGCAGATTCTCGAGTCCGGAGGAACCAAAATGAAACCGAGGAACACGAACGGGGATGGACCCGTCGGCGCCGCTTTTCAACAAAGCGCCGATGTTGTGCTTCCGAACGTGTGGGTACAGCAGCCCTCCATGTTCTGCCTCCGCGCGCAGTGTGTCTTCTCCCCATGGGACAGTCGCCAGAACTTCCAAGTCGTCAAAGCCGATGGTTCCGATTCGGAAGACCCTGACGTACTCTGCCAGCGAGACGAACATCGTGCCCATGATCCGATCGACCCTTTCAACATCCGTGCCATGATGTGCCATGACAACCCTCCGCTTCTATTGGAAAATGCGTCGAGATTTTTTCATATTTTGCCCTAAATGTCAAGGTTTGCTAGAGTGCTGACGCATGAAACTCGCGCTCGTACACGACTATCTGAAGCAGGATGGCGGGGCGGAAAAGGTGCTTTCGGTGCTCCAGGAGATCTGGCCCGAGGCGCCGACCTACACCCTGTTCTTTGATCCGGATCGCTTGCCCCAATTCAAGGGGAAGGACGTGCGGACATCTTTTTTACAGCGCGCGCCGCTCATCCAGTCGAAGTTCCAGTGGTATCTCACGCTCATGCCGACCGCCACGGAACACTACGACCTGTCGGAATACGACGTGGTGGTGTCCTCCACAAGCGCATTCGCAAAGGGCGTAATTACGCGGCCGGGCGCCCTGCACGTTTGCTACTGTCACACGCCGACGCGATTCCTTTGGACGGACACGCTGTCCTACGTGGAGGAGCTGCGCATCCCGCGCGTGGTGAAATCCCTGCTCCCGCCGTTTTTGTCGATGCTCCGCGTTTGGGACCGCCAGGCCGCGGACCGCGTGGACGCGTTCGTCGCCAACTCGCGCACCGTAAAGGACCGCATTGAAAAATACTACGGCCGCGACAGCGCCGTCGTGCACCCGCCGGTGGACACGCACCGCTTCTCCGTGTCCGACGCGCCCAAAACCTATTTCCTCACGGGCGGACGTCTGGTCGCGTACAAGCGGTTCGACCTCGTTATCGAGGCGTGCAATCGCACCGGATTCAAGCTCAAGATCTTCGGAACCGGGCCGGTCATGAAGGACCTCAAAAAAATGGCGCGCAGCAACGTCGAATTCCTGGGACGCGTTCCCGACGAGGACCTGCCCGCGCTTTTCGCGGACGCCAAGGCGTTCATCCACCCGCACGAGGAAGACTTCGGCATCACGGCCGTCGAATCCATGTCCGCGGGCCGGCCGGTCGTCGCGTATCGTCGCGGCGGCGCGACAGAAACGGTCATCGACGGCGTCACGGGCGAACTGTTTGACGAGCAGTCCTGGGAAGAGCTGGCCGACCATCTGATCCGGTTCAACGATGCCGCGTACGACCCGACGGCCATCCGCGCGCATGCCGAGCGGTTCGGACGCGAACGGTTCAAGCGGGAAATGCAAGAGCTCGTGGAACGAGCGTATGAAGAAAAATTAGAAGATACAAGAAACAAAATCTAGTTTTTGTTTCTTGTATCTTTAAATTTTCTATGCAGATCCTCGTCGACGTCCGACATTTGTCGGATCGACACAAAACGGGCGTGGGGGAGTACACGAGCGCGCTCCTTCGCGCCCTTTTCGATATTGCCTCGCGCCATTCCTTCGAGCTGTTTTCCTCAGGACTCCGCCGCCCGCCGGTCGAGACGACGCACCTCGCGGTGCCGAATCGCCTGTTGAAACTAACCACGTACGCGGCAGGATGGCCGCGCATCGACCGCCTTGCCGCGACCAGGCCCGACCTTGTCTGGCTTCCGAACCTGAACTACACGACCATCTCCCCCGACATCCCGTACGCGCTCTCGCTCCACGACCTTTCCTGGATTCACTTCCCGGAGTATTTCTCCCGGAAAATGCGGCTCTGGCATCGCGAAATCCGGCCAGATCGGCTGGTCGCGAACGCAGCGGCCGTTATCGTGCCATCGACCGCGACAAAGGAAGACGTGGTCCGGCATTTTCAAATTTTGGAAGGGCGGGTGCATGTGGTCCCGCACGGCGTTGACCCCATGTTCTCACCGATCTTCACGGCACAGGACCACGGCGTCCGCGGAAAGCACAGACTGCCCAAACGATTTGCCCTGTTCGTCGGCACGCTGGAGCCGCGCAAAAACGTCGTTGCGCTCATTGACGCGGTCGAAGCGTACCGGCGCGCGTCCGGCGACGACCTGCGTCTCGTCCTTGTTGGCGGCTGGGGATGGAAAAGCGGGCCGATCCGCAACAGGCTCCATGCCGCCTCTTCCTGGACCCACCATCTCGGCTACGTCCCGCGCGGGGACCTTCCGGCCATCTACCGCGCCGCGACCGTTTTCACGTGGCCATCCGCGTACGAAGGGTTCGGGCTCCCGGTGCTCGAGGCCATGGCCTCCGGATTGCCGGTCATTTCGAGCCATACTTCCTCCATTCCCGAGCTCACGGGCGACGCGGCCATTCTCGTAAACCCGTTTCGCACAGACGAAATCACGCTCGCGCTTGAACAACTTTTGTCCGCTCCAATGCTTCAGGAGCGCCTCAAACGAATGGGTCTCGAACGCGCCGTCCGTTTCTCATGGAACCGGGCCGCCAAGCAGACGCTCGCCATTTTCGAGCAGGAAAAAATTTTCTGATTGATCCGTGTGGATAACCCGGGGACAATCGGCTGTTTTTTTGGTAAAATGAGCGCATGAGGATCGGGATAGACGCACGGTTGTACGGCCCGGCGGTGGGGGGTGGCGGTCTCGGAAGGTACGTGGAACAACTCGTCACCGAGTTGCAGACGCAAGACCGGGAGAACCGCTACGTTTTATTTCTCAAGCCGGAAAATTTTGACGCGTGCAAGCTGACCGCGCCGAACTTCGAAAAGCGCCTCGCGGACGCACACTGGTACACGGCGAAAGAACAGCTCCTCATGCCGCGACTCATCGACCGCGAACGCCTCGACCTCGTTCACTTTCCGCACTGGAACGTCCCGCTCCTTCTGCGCACCCCGTTTCTCGTTACCATCCACGACCTGATCCTGCTCGAGCAGCCCCGAAGCGCGAAAGCGACCACGCGGCATCCCGCAATCTACTGGCTAAAGCGCCTCGGCTACCGCGTGTCGCTTCAAAACGCGGTCCATCGCTCACGAGGCATCGTCGCGGTGTCCGAGTATACCAAGATGTCGCTCCAACGATTTTTTCCAAACGTCTCCACCAAGAAAATTTGCGTGGTCTACGAGGGCGTGACGAAACTCGAAGGTTCGAAAAATGAGCCGGGGGAGAAAAAGGGCGGCAAGAAATATTTTCTCTACGTCGGCAACGCATATCCGCACAAAAATCTGGAGTTGCTCCTGCAGGCCTTCTCGTTCTTCGTCCGCCTGCATCCGGAAGTCGATCTGGTGCTCGCCGGACGGGATGACCTCTTTTACAGACGACTGAAGAAGGAGCTCGATGAAACCGAGGTTCCAGGCGAAAACGTCCGGTTCGTCATGAATCCGAGTGACGCGGATCTCGCGAAGCTGTATGGCAACGCCACCTTGTACCTGTTCCCTTCCCGCTCCGAGGGATTCGGCCTCCCGCCGCTCGAGGCAATGGCGGCCGGCGTTCCGGTCGCGGCCGCGCGCGCCACGTCGCTCCCGGAAATTCTCGGCGACGCGGCGCTCTACTTTTCCCCGGATGACATCGAGGACATGGTCGCGGTCATGGAACGGGCCCTTGTTGACGAGCCCCTGAGAAACGATCTGATCGCGAAGGGACGCGAACGCGTGACACATTACTCTTGGAGCGCGATGACCGCGCAAACCAGAGCTATCTATGAGCGTCTCGCTCACCGCAAAACTGAATAAGGACCGGTTGAAGGAAGCTCTGCGCCGACGCCGCGCCGCGCGCGCGATCACGCAGCTTTTCGATCACTCAGTCCCGACCGAAATGCGGTTTCATGGCGTAGCCTTCGCGAACCGCGCTCCGGGGAAGCCGGTCGTTCGCGTCGCGGATACGCTGTCGCTCTCGCCGTACATCATTCATTTGAACGCGCATCTTCCCGTGCCGCGCGAATGGCTTGACGAGGAACGACTTCCCGCGCCAAACCTGCTCCTGCCGGAACGATTTTTTCTTTCGCTCACCGACGCGGAACACATGAACCCCGCGGAGGACCTTCTGCTTTCGCCGACCGATACCATCGGGCAAATTTTGGAGGATGTAGAGATCCGGTTCGTGAAACGAGAAACCAACGGGCCGATGGGCCAAGAGGAGATGTTCACCGACCACCCGGAAGCGATTCGCGCGCAATTTGCCCCGGCTCCGTTCATCCCGCCGCAGGTGCCAGAAAACTTCGCGACGTACTTTGAATTGCCGGACGACGAACCGACGTATCATGCCGACGGACGCGTCGAAACCGAAGCGGACGAAGACAAGGACGTTGTCCTCACGTTTTCGGAAATGACCATCACGGAAACCGCGATCGAGGCCGCGCCAAACGCGACCGAACGATGGAACGCGTTCGCCAGGCGCCTGGGCGACTCCGCGACAGAGAGGCTTTCGTTCAGCTTTCTTCCGCATGGGTGGCACCGCGCCATCGGGGTGTTCGTGCTCGCGTCCTTCGTGTTCGTGCTTCCGATCCACGCGATGAACTTCGTGAGCGGACTTTGGGAAACGAAATCCGGGCTTGAAACCGCGTCGGCCTCGGCTCTCACCCAGCTGAGGGCGGGCGCGGATGCCGTGCTGGTGCGCGACGCGGCCGCCGCGTCGGACTCCTTCGGCGGCGCGGGCGACGCGTTTTCCCGCGCGCAGCGATCCGTGAAGGATCTCGGTTCCATCACCTCCCTGCTCCTCTCGGCCGTCCCGGCGACCGGAGCCACCTATCGTGCCGGGACCAAGCTCCTCGAGGCCGGCGCGTCCATGTCCGCCGCGGGCGAGCGCATCGCGCAAGGCGTTCTCGCCGCGCGAGATGAGCTCAACCCGACGCCCGTGTCGCGCCTGCGCCTGCTCACCGCGTACGTCTCCTCTGCCCTGCCGGAACTCCGTCGTGCCTCCGAGCTCATTGCCGACGTAAACGCAAATGACGTCCCCGAGGCGCAACGCGCAACGTTCGCCGAGCTTGCCGACCGCCTGCCGACCCTCGTCGCGACGATCGACGAGTTTCTCGGCTTTTCTGAGATGGCACAAACCGTGCTCGGGGCGGACGGATCCAAGCGCTATCTGCTCGTGTTTCAAAACAACACGGAAATCCGCGCGACCGGTGGCTTTATGGGATCGTTCGCGGAGCTCGACGTGAAAGACGGCGTGATCACGGGCATGAACGTGCCAGGCGGAGGAACCTACGACCTGCAAGGCTCGCTCCGTCACAACGTGGCCGCACCGGAACCGCTCCAACTGTTGAGCGCGCGCTGGGAATTCCAGGATGCCAACTGGTTCCCGGACTTTCCAACGACCGCGCGCCAGATCATGGACTTCTACGAGGACGCGGGCGGCGGAAGCGTGGATGGCGTGGTCGCCGTCAATGCGACGTACGTCGCAAACCTGATCGGATTCCTCGGTCCGGTGGACATGCCCGAGTACGGGCGCACCATTACCTCCGAAAACTTTCTCTCGGAAACGCAAAAGATAGTGGAACTCGAATATGACCGCGACGAAAACAAGCCAAAGGCATTCATTGGCGACCTCGCACCGATTTTGCTCGACCGCGTGATGAGCGGCAACTCCGACGACTTCCTCGCGGTACTCGACCGCGCAGACCGCGGTTTGCGGTCGCGCGACGTGCAAATCTATTTCACGAACGACGAGCTTGAACGCTCCGTGCGCGACCTCGGATGGGGCGGCGAGATCAAGACAACCGACGGCGACTACCTGATGCTCGTGAACACGAACCTCGGCGGCGGAAAGACCGACGGCGTTATTCGCGAGCACGTCGAGCTCGTGGTAAACGCGGACGACCAAGGCGGCATTACCAACACGGTCACGGTCACGCGCACGCACCTCGGGGAACCCGGCGCCGCGTTCAGCGGGGTCAACAACGTGAACTACGCGCGCCTCTACGTGCCGAAGGGATCCACCCTGCTCTCCGCGAGCGGTTTCACGATTCCCGACCCGTCGCTGTTCGAGATCGCGCCGGACGACTGGATCATCGACGACGACCTGCTCTATCCCATGGACTCGCTCGACGTGGACGCCGAAACGCAAACCGCGGTATACGACGAGTTCGGAAAAACCGTGTTTGGAAACTGGATCCAAACGAAGCCCGGAACAACGTCCACCTACTCGTTCACGTATCGGCTTCCCCTGATGCTCAAGGCCGAGAAAACTGACACGTTCATGGCGTTTGCCAAACGGACGCTCGGCCTTCCATCGACCAAGGAATACTCGCTCACCATTCAAAAGCAGTCCGGCGTCACGGATCGAACCACGCACGTATCCATGAACGTTCCGGACTCGCTCGCGACGCTGTGGTCCTCCCATGACATCGGGGACGTTACCTTTGGAAACGCCGCGGACGCGTTCGTGGGCGCCTTGTTTGAAAGCGAGCTATGAAACGAAAAACCAACGAGCAAATCAAAGAGGAACTGCGCGCGATTTACGCGGGGCATGACGGGGAAATCCCGGACATGACCAGGCTGGAAACGCGCGAGGGGTCGCGCCTGACCCGATTCCTCGTGCGGACGATCCTCGCGCTCGGGATCCTGAGCGTCGTTGCCTGGGGCGGTTTTTTCGTGTGGAGCCGAGGAGGCATCGGACCGAGCCGTCCGCTTGAAACGAGTTCCGACGCGGCCGACGGGGTTCGGTCCGGACAGGAGGCGTTTTACACGTTCCGCTACGAGAACGGCGGAAACGCTCCGATCGCATCGCTCGAAGCAACGCTCAGCCTGCCCGCGGACTTTGTCCTCACCTCGACGAACCCAGCGCCCACGGATGAAACGACCCTCACGTGGACCATCGGTTCCCTCGCGCGCGGCTCGGACGGTTCGATCACCATAGGCGGTGTGTTCCGATCCGAAGTACCAAGCACGCAGACGATCCAAACGCTATTCACCTACCGACCTGGCAACTTCTCCTCCGACTTCCAGAGCATTGAGACCGTTTCCGTGAACATTGAGGACTCCGTGCTCGACGCCACGATCTCCGGCCCCGAGAAGGCGCTGCCAGGCGACGAAGTCGCGTACGTGGTGAACGTCCAAAACACGAGCGCGGACGAGGCGACAAACGTGCTCGTCAGCCTCATGGCACCCGAAGAATTCACGATCACTGGCGCGGAGCCCACCACGGACGAAACGGGAACGAACGCATGGACGTTCAATTCGCTTGCCCCGGGGGAACTGAAGGCGATCACCGTAAATGGACGTTATACGTCGTCGGCGGAAGGAGAGCGGTCCGTTGGCGCGCGCGTCGCGTTCGTGAACGAACAACGCATGGAATTTCCGCAAACAGAAGCGACGACAACCACCGACGTGGTTGGCGGAGACGTGGCGTTCGGCCTTGTCGTGAACGGAAAATCCTCGGACCAAACCGTGGATCCAGGCGATACGCTTCGCGCGTCGATCGACTATGCGAATAACGGGAATGAGACGATACGCGGACTCGCCTTCGTCCTGGTGCTCTCAGGCGACGCGGCGACGCTGCCAATCGACTGGGCGCGAGCGAACATCGGAGGAGCCGTGCGCTCGGGCAATACGCTCACGTGGGATGACACCGCCGTTCCGGCGTTCAAGGAATTCTCGCCGAGCGATTCCGGGGTCATCGACCTCTCCCTGCCGATCGTCTCAGACCTTCGCGCGGGAACGTCAAACGCGGTCGTCTTCTCACTTTCCGCCACGCTCGACCAAATCGGCGCGATCGAAAGCCCGCGCACCATCGACGCCTCGCCGATCACCGCCCTCGTCAACTCCGACTTCCAATCCTCGGCGCATGCCGAGTACTACACCGCGGACGGCGAGGCAATCGGCACCGGTCCCCTGCCCCCAGTGGTCGGCCAAACGACCACGTACCGCGTGGTCTGGCGCGTGGCCAACTCGTTTCACCTGCTCGAAGGACTTCGCATGACCACGAACCTCCCGCCAAAAGTCGCATGGACCGGAAAAACAACGGCTGAGATTGGCACGGTCTCCTTCGACGAAACGACCCGCATCGTCACCTGGAGCGTGCCGTCCCTGCCCATTTCGATCCCAGGCGCGGAAGCGACCTTCGGCGTTGCCGTGACTCCGGAAGAAAGCGACGTCGGCGCGTTCTATAAGCTCACCAACGCCATCGCCGTCGAGGCGAAGGACACGTTCACCAAGGATCAGGTTTCAAACGGCATCGACATACTCACCACCGAGCTCCCGGAGGACGAGGAGGCCGCGGGCAAGGGAGTCGTGACAAAATAATAAACAACAAAAAAGATCCTCGCGCGAGGATCTTTTTTGGTGCGCCCGAGACGATTCGAACGTCTGACCCCTTCCTTCGGAGGGAAGTGCTCTATCCAGCTGAGCTACGGGCGCGTATGGACCGCCAAAAGCGTACTCGATCCGCCCCGCCGCGTCAACGCATGGAAAAAAGGCAGAAGGGGCGAGAAGGCTGTTACCAATCGGGTCGCGAAATGATATCCTGATGGCGTATTCACTTAGACCAAATTATGGGAGAACGACCAGTATATGCGGATAAAATTGAATCCAGCCTCGCGGAGGAAATGCGCTCACTCGAGGATACGCGAGAATTGAGGATTCCCATAAGCCTCGACGAGCTAAGACAAGCCACAGAAAACGCCTTTCTTGACGCGGAAAGCATGTTTTCAGTTTTCCAGGACGAACAGACGCCTCAATCTATCGCGTACGAGCAGTGGGTCCGAGCGACAGATGCAATTGAGAAAACTTTCCTCGAATGCAACGAGGGCGCACTTGGAGAACAACTCATTAAACTTGCAGCGCTAGACGACGAGGCATTCGAGTCACACCGCAACGAGGCGCTGGAGCTTGTTGAGCATACCGCATCACTGGCATCTGACATGTACGCATCGATACACCGCCTTTCCCTTTTGGGCTATGGAAAGCGTGCGGACGTGGCGTGCAAACTTGAGAATGGAGACCTCTCGGGATCTAAAAAGGTGCACGGCGTTTCGATCACTCCTTCGCGCAAAACAGTGATCGGGCTTTTAAAAGAAATTGACAACCGCGTTGGAACAAAAAATTGGACGCTCGAATTCCCCCCGGAACTTCCGAAAACCGTGAGCGTGGCCGACCCGTTTCGCTTTGGCGACACATCGATCAAGACCTATTGGCGCGACAAGATATTGGCAAGGCGCTCGGTTGAAAAAAAGAGTGGCATTGACGTGTACTCCGTAAGTCGCGACACCACGCGCCGCCTTGCGTACGAGCTTGAAGCCATCGCGCACCAAACGGATGACGACCAGCTCGCCGCCGCGGCAAAGATCCTGGCTGGGTGGATTGAGATCAAAGACTTCTACTACGAGGATCCAGATCCACGCGACTTCGAGCAATTCCACTTCGGGCTGGAGGAACCGCATCGAATGATGGAGGTGTTCCAGGCGCTCGACACGATCAAACAGAAAGACCCCGAGATGTTCGTGGAGATTCTCGGCGTGAACCCAGAGGACGGTGGACGCTCGCCGTATTTCGGATCGTTCCTGCAAAAGGCATTGTCAAATACGCGGCGAATCGTCGACGAGGTCACGCCGGAGCTTCACGACATGGCCATCGTAACCATGATGAACCAGCTTCTCGCAATGGACGAGAACGTGACGCCCTACGCTGGAGTCATGAGCCAAGAAGCGCTCGAGGCCATGGCGTCCGCGATGGCCACGCGCGTGCGCGAAGAAAAGACCCTCGAGAACAAGGCATCCATGCTTGCGATGCTCCTGGTGCCGTACGTGCCGCTGGCGGTGGATGCCCAAGTGCGCGAGCAGCTCGAACGCTTCCGCGAGGCAAACATCGAGGAGATCCGCAAAGAACTTCGCCGTCACCTCGATGACCGTGACCATCCGCTCAAGATCGCAGAATACATCAGCTCCATGTCGCTCACGTCGTTCGGAGACACGGTGGTGGCCGAGCTCCTGCAAGATATTTATCGAAAAGACGGCAAAGAACTCGACCTAACCAATCCAGAAAAGACGCGGGCGCGCTTCCGAGAACGGACAAACGATGTCATGTACCCCCTCTATGACCGCATCCCACTCCTCGACGAAACGCGCGAGGACCTTGGCTACGGAAACATCGCGCGAATCATCGCTCGCGACGCCCTCTCGCTCGAACCGTTCGCCCCGAGCATCAGGTTAGGGCTCAACGTCACCGACCCGGTCGATCACCCTGGCCTAGAGTTTATTCGCGGATATCTCCACGATCACAGGCCGATCTCGAAAGGCGTCCTCGACTCATTACGTGAGCAAGGCGGATGGACAAAACGCGCATACTTTAACGAGGCCGCAAAATTGGCCACGATAACTTTTATGGACGTGACCGACGTAGCGCTTGAACCAGATCGGCCGAATTTTATCGCGGAATTTTTACTCAGATCTTTTCGGAATGGAATGAACACTGTAGAAGAACACTTTGTGCATGACCTCATCTCCGAGGCCAAAGAACCTGATCGCGTACTACTCGCCTTATTGTCGCTACCCGGAGGCGCAAAGGCGGCCTTTAATTTCTTTGATCATTTTTGCGACGCGATTGAGCCTCGACGTATGAAGGAGATTTTGCACGACGAGCTTGCCTTTGGCGTCCTTCATCTGGCGATCGACGAATTCCGGGCGATGTTCGGAATCGGTGAGGGTTGGCGGGCAGAGGAAACATTCAAAAATCCTCACACGAGGGATTACTTGGACTACCTTCGTGGAAAAATTGTCGCGCTGCAAACTGATTTTCAATATGGAAAACTGAAAAGTACGGAAATTACCGTCGATGAATATGTTGACCTGTATCGAAAAATGAACAAAACGATTATCGAAGGAAAAACTCCTTGGACAGTGGGCGAAACAAGGAAACACGGGGATCAGGAAGAATTTGTCCCCATCATCGACATGTGGGAAATTTGGAAATACGTGAACGATGGCCAAGAACGCTCCTGGGAAAGAACACCTGAATCAACGCATCCGTCTCTATTAACGTCGCCTGATAAGCTCGGACCACTTACAGAGAATGAAAAAATGGACATGCTCCATGCGATTCAAATGGGATACATCCACGGAAAACCCCATACAAACGATGGCATAGGAGGGCTTGCCCTTTTCATTAAGAAATTTTTCAAGGTAACTGATACGGAATTGGAATGGACGATACCTCCATCAATGACTATGTTCATGAACCAAGGAAGGTTCGACATTAAACCTGCTGTAGGATCAGCGGTTCCTTCGACTTCTACGGAGAAATGAATACAGCGCGTACAGGGTCGGACGCGCGACGAAGTCGAGCGTCCCGGGAAAGTTGAGGCGCGTGCCGCCGAAGCCGAGCTTGAAGCGGGTGATGCCGGCCCACGGGTGCGCGTCGGTGGATCCTTCCGGCGCCACGCCCCACCAGTCGTACCAGTGCATGCCGCGGTGCTTTGCCTCGTTGACGAGCGACCAGTGCAGCAGGTACGGGGCCATGGCATCGCGGTGCACGTTCGCGCTCGCGCCGTGCAGGTAGGTGCGCGTCCCACCGTGGTCGATCATGATATTCGCCGCGATCATCGTTCCATTGAGGCGCGCGACCGCGAGGAACGCGCGGCAGGTGTCGCTCGAGAGCGCAGAAAGCATGCGCTCGTAATAGCGGCGCGGATGCAGGCGAAACTGTCCGCGCAAGGCCGTGGCCTCGAACAGTTTCCACGCCTCGCCGAATGCGTCGGACGAAAGGTCCGCCGTGACTCCCTTTCGTTCCGCGAGACCGACGTTATAGCGCGTCTTCGCGTGCAGGTTTCTGGACAAATCGTCGAAGGTGAGCGAAAGATCGGTTATGAACGTGTTCGCAGGAGAGACGGAGCGAACGAGTTTGAAATGAGACGATTGAAATTGAAAATCCGCCTCGGGCTCGAACCGAATGAACAGGGCGCCGCTTTTCCCCGCGACCGCGGAAAGCAGCGTTGAAAGCAGATCACTCGCGTCTGGCCGTGAGACCGGTCCGCGCGGACAATAGAGGTAACGCGGCCCGAACGGGAGCGCGTTCTCGACGAACTGCGCGGCGACCGAGGGTCCGCGGTCGTCGGAAGCGACCACGCGGCGCACGCGATGGCCGGCCGCCCGCTGGAACTCGCCCCACTCCCAGGACTGCAAAAACGCACCCGACCGCGAGGCGTGCTCGCGAACGAATCCGTTCCAAATGTCACGATTGTTTGCCTCGTGAATCACATGTGTCAGCTAACGTCCCATCATCCTCAACGCCTTGGTAACGCGTTCCTCGCTGGAGTCCGCGTCAATCATCGCGAGCACGTCCTCGGCCTGCTTGCGCTGGTACCCAAGACCGACGAGCGCCTCGAGCGCATCCGCGTCCACGCTCGCCGACGAGGACGGTTCTTCCGCAAGCGTCCCTTTCAATTCCAGGATGATCTTTTGCGCGGTCTTTTTTCCGATGCCGGGAACATTGGTGAGAAAGGCGACGTTTCCCTTCATGATGTTCTCCTTCACCCGCGCGACCGGAGCCGCGAAGACGATCTTTTGTCCGCTACGCGGACCCACGCCGGACACGGATGTCAGGCGCCAGAACAACTCGAGCGCGTCCACCGTGAGAAACCCGAATAGCTCGCGTTGATCGTCGCGAATCGCCTCGTGCGTAAAAAATGTTACCCCGCCCGTTTGGCCATGGGCCACGTCCTCCGGCAACGCCACCTTGTATCCGAGGTCGCCGCAATCGACTATCACGAATCCGACGCCATGGTGGATCACTTGTCCGGTCACTTTCGCGATCATGTTCGTTGAGGCCGTGAGGCTTAATCACCCTTTTGAAACGTCTGCCCAAAATATCCGGCGATCCGCTTTTCCAGCTCCGCGTCAATCTTCTTTCCGAACCGTGGCAACGGCTCGCCCGCGACGACCGCCTCGTGAATGTGGCGAAGAGTCTCTCCGAACGCCGGGCCAGGATCCATCCCGAGCAGGTTCATGAGCGCCACGCCGTCGAGCCCAACCGCGCGAAATCCCGCGTTTCGCTCGCGCTTTCGAAGTTCCTCCCGATACCGTTCCTTTTCCGCGCGGCGCCAGGGGGCAAAATCATGCTCCGAGCGCAAGAAATTCACGAGCGAATCCGCCTCGTGCTGGGTCGCGCCGACCGTCTGCCGGCGACTCCCGCAGACCGTATCAAGGAAGAGGCACCCCTGCAACAGGTCGATGAAGTCGTCCGCGTCATATCCGTGCTTGGCCGCGATCGCGTGGTACCGGAGCACGACGCTCGGATTTGGAGAGGCGAAGTCGTCCAGCGGGTCGAGATGGTGCGCGATGAGCGTTTCGAGCAGGTCGATGTCGCGCGGCGGAAGCGAACGACGCGACGCGACGCGCTCGAGCAGGGCGCGATACGCCGGCGCGTGAAAGGCCCGGCCATGCCCCGCGTAATGGGCCTCGATGCCGTAGGTCAGATAAAATTCCGTCTGCGCTTCCGTGCGGGAAAGGCCTTTGCGTTGCGCGACGAAGGCGTCGTAAAGTTTTAAAAATGCCGAACGTGCCTTCGCGCGTTCCGCTGATCCCGCGTCATCGCGATGCGCTCGCGGAGCCTCAACGAATCCTTCCGAACGCCCGCGGCTTCCCTCCGGGGCATCAAAATACACGAGCGGCCACTTGGCAACGTCATGGCACAACACGAACGTCTCATAAAGCGCCGCATTCTCCTTGATCGTTTCCTCAATTTCCTCCACCTCCCCACCAAACCCTTTCAGGCGGGCAAACTCCTCGATGCCAACGAGACGCAGTGCCCCGTCGAAAACCGCGTAAAGCGTTTGGAGCGCCAATCGCAGGTGGTCGTCGAGAAATGGTCCTTCCGCGTGATGGGGAGGGGTTTGTGGCGTACGCATGGCCTCTGCCACGAGCGGTTCTGACGCCGCTTCCGCGACCAACGTTGCGTCCGCACGCGCGCGCAAGGAACGGTCAAACTCGACGCGTGTGAGCGCGTCGTCCAAAAACTCGGTCGGTTTCCGCTCATGGGCAGCAAATGTCCTCCACATACTGGAGACAGTTTACGCGAAATCGCTAAAATTCGAAAGCTTAATAACCAAAGATCAAATGCTAAATATGACTTTTGAGTTATGCCCCCATGTATTTCCGAATGATGCGGTCCGTTTCGTTCGCGACCTCGGCAATGGATCGCGTTCCGTCGATGACCGCATGCGCGGATTCGCGATATGGCACCACGAACTGCCTCGCGGCCGGAAGGGCCACGCGACGGTGATATTCGACGTCATAATTCGGCTGTCGTTCAAGCCGTCGCGCGAGCGCGACTTCCTCCGGTACCTCGAGCCAAAGCTTGAGATCAAGCGTGCGGCGAATCTCATCGGTCGAAAACAACATAAGGCCCTCCACGAACAGCACGGGCGCAGGACGAAACAGGACGGAGCCCGTCCGGCGATCCTCCTTGCGCGAATACACGGGTAACAAAATGTCATTTCCCTCCTTCAGCTCGCGAAGCGCGGCCGCCGCCTCGGCAAGATGCAGGCTTTCTGGCAAATCCCAATGCGGCCGACCGTCGAGCGTCGGGCACTCGGAACGATCCTTGTAATATGCGTCGAACCGAAACCGCTTGACCCCTCCCTGTCGTTCGAGGTGCTCCGCGAGCGTCGATTTCCCGGCCCCGGAATGTCCGGCGAGCCCGATCAAAAATGGTCGCATAACGCAGGCAAGTGTAGCGCGTGACTGGCATCACGGCAAGAAAAACAGGCCTCGGCGAGAGACCTGCGGAAACGTGCCCGTGCGACACGATCAGGGCATACGGACGGAGAGCTTGATGTTGACGGCGAGTACGGCGTCGCCCGTCGCGAGATTGACGCCGATGCCCGTGGGGAAAGAGACGCTTCCGATCGCGATCGGGAAGACCGTGGCGACGGAGCCGCCCAGGACGTGCGTGGGGGACGCGGCCCCGTCATAGGCCGGAACGAACTTGTAGAGAACCGACGCCTCAAGCGCGAAGTCGGGAGCGATCCTCTTGCTCGGACCCGCGATCAGCTGGACCGCGGGGCGCAGATCGCTGAAGCCGGTCGTGACCCCGATCTCCCCCATGCATCCCCAGCCGTTCCGCACCGGGACGAGGACCGCGAGACCATGTGCGATTCCGGGCGGAAGCATGGTTCCGTCGTCCAGGGTCACGAGGTAGCCGACCGAGGTGGTTACGAAGACGCTCGCCTGGTCCTGATATTCGCTCATGTCAAAACGAAGCGTCAGTTTATCTTGCCCTGCAGGATTTGGGGAAAACAAGGGCCGGGTAGGTGATCAAACAAACCGGACTTCATCGCAACCTCGTGTACCAGGCGCTCGAGGCGCTCGCGGATCGACGACTCCTCACGAAATCGACGACCGGATCGGTCGCGCTGTTCTCTCCCACGGACCCCATCCACCTCCTCGATGGAATCCACGAGGCCGAGCTTACCGCGCAACGGGTCGTCGAGATGCTCCGAGATAAGAAGAAGGTCGTCGACCAGGAGATCACGGTGTACGAGGGGGCGGATGGCATGCGATCGTTCAACATCAAGAATGCCGAATCGCTCAGGCCCGGCGAGTCCATTTATGTCATGGGTTCGGGCGGTCCGAAATTCGAGGCGGCCATGGGCGAACGCGCGCTAAAAAAATACTTCGCGGCCATCGGGAAGCGCGGCGGCGCCAAGGTACTCATGTACCAGCCGCAGCAGTACAGCGATGACACGTACCAACGCGCGCGCGAGCACTCCTCGTTTGAATTTCGCGTGCTTCCGTACGACATGACGCCTTCCGCCGGCGTGGTCTTCACCGACCGGAGCGTCGCCTTTCACTTCTACGAGGATCCCATCACGGTCATCGAGATTAAAAATCCCCACCTCGTCGAGGCATACAAAAATTACTTCGAGCTGCTGTGGAACCAGCAGGTGCGGGTCGAGCGCGGGGTCGACGCCCTGAAACGCGCATTCTATTCCGTCGTGGACGATCTCGCCCCGGGACAGGAATATTACTCCATCGGCTCGAACGTCGGCCTGGACGAACCCGGAATCGAAAAAATGTTTGACGAATACCACGCCTATCGTGTGAAAAAGGGCGTCGGATGCAAACTCCTGAGCTACCGGCAGGACACGGCGCGGATCCTGGAGCGATTCCGACGGGCCGGAGACCCGGAGGGACGGATCAGCGAGGTCCGCCCCCTTCCCCGCACGAGCATGGGGCCGATGAGCACGATCCTCTACAACGAGAAGGTATTCATCCCCATCTACGGCGAGGAACCGACCGTCATCGTGTTTGAAAGCAAGGAACTGTATCGCGGGTTCAAGCAGTATTTTGACGAGCTGTGGAACCAGGACGTTCGGATCGCCTACGGCAAGGATGCGCTCACCGGAGCGCTCTGGGACATGCTTGACGAGCTGAAACCCGGGGAGACGTACCGCGTACTCGGCGCGAACGTGGGCACGGCCGCGCAGGAACCATGGAAGTCGTTCTTCGACGAATTCCATCGCAAGCGCATCGGGAAGGGGGTGCGAGTCCAAATGCTCAGTTACAAGGGGGGCTACCAGGAGATCCGACAACGATTCATCGACGAGGGCGATGCTGACCTGTCGCTCAGCGAGATTAGGTCCCTGCGCAAGACAGAGCTCGCCCCGCACCAGGTAAACCTCTATCGGGACAAGGCCCTGCTCCTTGTGTATGGCGACGAACCGGCCGTCATCACCCTCGATCAAAAAGAGATATTCGACGGGTTCACGACGTATTTTGACGAACTCTGGAATCGCACGACCGAGACGCTCAACGGCGACGAGGGAATCACGGAGCTCTGCGAGCTTGTGCTCGCGACCCGAAAGGACCTGTATCTCATCGCCGCGACCGGCACGATTCTGCGGACGCATCCGAAATACTATGAGACGTTTACGCGGAGACGCAAGCAACTCGGGATAAATATCCACATGCTCGCGAACGAAAGCATTCGCGGAAGCGCGGCCACCAAGCTGCCCGCTACAACGATCAGTTATCTCCCGCCGGAGTTCGAAAGCCCGATGGTCGTATGGATATTCGGCGACTACGTGGCAAACGTGCTATGGGAGGAGCCGCAGAGGATCTTTCTTACGCACGACAAGGGCACGGCGGACTCCTATCGGAACTATTTCAAGGCTCTCCAAAGGATTACGCGGTGATGACGTTCGCTCATCTATCGTCAACATCCTCCCCTCTCACGCGAAAAAAGACTAGCGCGGAAATGCAGAGCCCGGCCGCGAGCGCGAAGGCGAGGCGCGTGTCGACGGCGGCGAGGAGGCCTCCCGCGTACATCACCGGGACGTCAAGCGCGCTTCTGAATACCGCGAGGTTCGAAAGCGTGGTGGCGCGGCTGCGGGAACGGATGCGCGCGTTGATCCAATGCGCATACATCGGCTCGCGGATATTATGAGAAACGAAGTACAGGCCCACTGCCGCGAACAGAAGCGGCCCGGACCGGACGAACGCGGCGACGATGATGAACGCAGCCATCAGCACGACGGTCGCGTCGAGCACCCGCCGCGCGCCAAACCGCTTCTCAATAGCCTCCGACGCCCACTTCAGGGAGAACATGACCGAATGGATGATCACGTAAAACAGCCCGAGCCATAACACGGGGATCCCCCGTTCGAGAAAGTAAGGCTGGTACACGCGCCATACGAGAATGGTCGAGACGAACGGAAGGATCTTGTTCATCGACGCGACGAACAGCGCCGGCCGCCGGACGATTGTCTCCACGCTTTCTCGAAAAATCCCCTTCTCCAGAGCCTCCACTTCCGCCTCGTGCCTCGGCTCCACGATCAGCATCAGCAACGCGAGCGCCGCGACGAGGCCGACCGCGTCGACCGCGATGAGCCACTGGAAGCGCGTCTCCGACAGATCCATCGCGATAATCGCGCCGACGGACGGCAAAAAGATTTTTGCCAAATTCTGCGCGGACAACAGACGGCTGTTGAACCGAAGCATTTTTTTCTCATGTCCGGTTTCCTTCAGCGTATCGTAGAGAAGCGCCTCTTCCGTTCCGGAAAAACAAGAAAAGGAAAAAGACAAGAACACGAATGAGACCGCGAACCAGAAGAAGTCAGTAGCGAACCAGTGGATGGCGGTGGACGCGAGCATGAATGCGACGCCAAGCAGCATGGTGCGCTTGCGCCCGAGATGGTCGGCCATGTATCCGCTTGGGATCTCCGCGAACAGCGAAACCGCGCCGAACAGCCCGGAAAGCCAGACGATCTGCGCGATGGACAGGCCGCGGTGCAAATAGAACAGCGTGATGATGGCGTTGAGCGTCTTGAAGTTGATGCAGACCTTCGTCCAGAACAGCAGGCGTGGGTTTCGATTGAGGCGTTGGAGGCGGGTCATGTCCGGGCAGTATAACAAAAAACCGGCGGCCCAGGGGGGCTGCCGGAGATCGCGTCCTAGTGGGGCGCGATCGAGTCGGCGGTGGCGTCGAAGTCGACCCGTACGAGGCCGGAGGAGATGCTGTCCCCACAGCCGTCGACATCCGTGTATCCGACGCGACACCATTTGTCACCGGTCGCGTCACAGAACTCCTCGAGATCGAGGCGCTGCCACGTGGTCGAGGACGACGCGGCCGTGCAAGTGCTCGGCGCCGTGGAGGATTCGTCCTCCGCTACCGCCGAGACAAGGCGCCAGCTCCACGCGGCCGTGTACGACGGGGCGTAGGTCGGGTCTGTGAAGTCCACGCACCAGGCGCGGACCTCGTCGGTGCCGTCGCCGTCGGAATCAGCGTAGGCCTCGACGCTCACGGTGAAGGCTGAGTCCAGGGCGGAGAAACCACCCCAGGCCTCGCCCTGCACGATCGCGTCGTACCCGTCCCAGGGCGAGGGCATGGCCTCGCCGACCGCGATCACGCAGAGCGTGTCGTCGTCGCCGTCCGTGTCGCCATCGTAGGCGACCAGGACGTCGACGCCGTTCTCGGTCCCATCGCCGTCGTCGTCCTGGCAGTCCCAGTCCGCCGCGTCGGGGTCGCCGTCGCAGTCGTTGTCGACGCCGTCGGAGCACAGGTCGTCGACCGCCGAGGAGACGATCGCGACCTCGTGGGCACCCGGGTAGGCGGCTGCCTCCGCGTCGTCGCAGTCGTCGTCGCAGGTGTCGTACCCGTCGCCGTCCGCGTCGTCGAGGTTGAGCGAGGCGTCCGCGTCGTCGCAGTCGCCGCCGGCCGTCACGTACCCGGAGGGAGGCGCGCACGCCGTGGTTCCCGCGGCGGAATCGCCGTAGGCATCCGCATCGCCGTCGGGGTAGTAGGTCACGAGGGTGAATCCCTCGTCGATCGACCCGTCGCAGTCTTCGTCCACGCCGTCGCAGGTCTCCGTGCCCGCGGGGCTGACTGACGCGTCGGACTCGTCGCAGTCACCCTCGCATCCGACGTATCCGTCGCCGTCGGCGTCGGTCTCGTCCGCGGGGACGGACCCGTCGCAGTCGTCGTCCGTGCCATTGCACTGCTCAGTGGCGCCCGGGTGGACCGAGCTGTCCGCGTCGTCGCAGTCGCCGCCCGATGCCGAGGCCGAGGCCTCGCCCGGGTCGGAGCAGTCCGCGTCGGCCGAGGCCACGGTGGCCCCTGAGCCGGCGGCGTAGCGGTCGTCGTCGGCGTCGGCGTAACAGGTCTCGCCGCCATCGCAGTTCTGGTCGACCTCGTCGCCGACCGTCTCGCTCGCGCCCGGGTAGACCGTGGCGTCCAGATCGTCGCAGTCGTCGCCGTAGGAACATTCGGCGGCGGCGTAGTGCCCGTCGACGTCGGCGTCGAACCCTTCGTCGACCGTGCCGTCGCAGTCGTTGTCGACCACGTCGCAGATCTCCGTGGCGCCCGGGTGGACCGAGCTGTCCGCGTCGTCGCAGTCGCCGCCCGATGCCGAGGCCGAGGCCTCGCCCGGGTCGGAGCAGTCCGCGTCGGCCGAGGCCACGGTGGCCCCGGAGCCGGCGGCGTAGCGGTCGTCGTCGGCGTCGGCGAAACAGGTCTCGCCGCCGTCGCAGTTCTGGTCGACCTCGTCGCCGACCGTCTCGCTCGCGCCCGGGTAGACCGTGGCGTCCAGATCGTCGCAGTCGTCGCCCAAGGTGACGTACCCGGCCACGTCCACGCAGGATGCGGTGGTGTCGGCGTCATCGCCATAGCCATCGCCGTCGACGTCGGCGTAGAGCGTGTCCGGCACGTCAGTGGTGCCGTCGCAGTCGTTGTCCACGCTGTCGCCGCAGACCTCGCGTACGGCCGGGTTGATGGCCGCGTCGCCGTCGTCGCAGTCGCTGTCGTTGCCCACATACCCGGTGGGAGCCTGGCAGGCCATTTCGGTCATGGAATCGGTTCCATAGCCGTCGGAATCGGCGTCGGCATACCACTCTTCCCCAGTGGAGATGTCAACCGCCGGGTCGTCATCGTCCGCCAGTTCGTCACAGTCGTTGTCGATGCCGTCGCACACCTCGGTTGCATCCGGATGCACGTTCGCGTCGCCGTCGTTGCAGTCGCTGTTGATGGCGACCGCGCCGTCGGGCTGCGCGCAGCCCGTGTAGCCGAGCTCCGTGCCACCATAACCGTCGTTGTCCATGTCGGCGTACCAGCGGGCGCCGTCCTCGTCGGTCGTGCCGTCGCAGTCGTCGTCCATGCCGTTGCAGGACTCCGTCGCGCCCGGGTGGACCTCGGAGTTGTCGTCGTCGCAGTCGCCGTCGGCCTCGGCCCATCCGTCGCCGTCGCCGTCGGTGCCGTCACAGACGCCGTCGCCATCGATGACCGCGTCACAGTTGTTGTCGATGCCGTCGCACACGTCGGTGGCATCGGGGTTGACCGCGGGGTCGGAGTCATCGCAGTCGCCGAACGTCTGGGAGGCCCCGTACTCGGGGACATCCCAGGAACAGAACGCCATCGCGCGGGCGCCGCTTTCCGACGGCGAGGTGCCGTCCACGTACCCGTCTGAGTCGCCGTCCGTGTACCAGATCTCGACGTCCGCGACGTCGGGGTCGGCTGCGTCCACCAGGCCGTCGCAGTCGTCGTCGACACCGTTGCAGATCTCGATGAGACCCGACCCGGTATCGCATCCGCCCTTGTCGAGGGCGACCTTTCCACTGGCACACCCGGATCCGAATGCGAGAACGCTGGCCAACGAAAGACCGATGATTTCACGTGAAATGTACATCAATGCCTCTTGCACCCACGAAAGACCGGAACGTAGGTGTCGCTTGCTTGTGGGAATGCCGGTCTTTCTTTTTTCACGAAAACCTTCGTAAAAAACAAAAAACCACCATGAAACAAGGCTGTTTTTGTAACACAAATACCTACGATCGTCAAGGACGACAGTGGTATACTTATGCTCTATGGTCCATTCAGCCGAACATGGTTTTTCCCCAGAAACAGAACGAAAAGTCCTGGTTGTCGACAGCGGTTCCGCGCTCATCGGAAAGGAAGTGATGTCTCGGTGCGAGGATACGGTCGTGGACGACCAGGAACACGGGCTGTTTGCCGTGGCAGACGGCATGGGCGGAATGCCGCACGGCGACGTGGCGAGCCGCCTCGCATGCACCACGCTCGACAGCACGTTCGCCCGGTCGAAAAAAAGGGGCATGGCAGAAAAATTGCAGGAATCCGTTGACGTGTGCGCAAACGCGATGCACGCTCAAAAAACGGATCCAAAATTTGCCGGGATGGGTACCACGCTCACCGCCGTCGCCGCCGAAGCGTCCACCGACGGAACGGTCGAGCTCGCGATCGCGCATGTCGGCGACAGCCGAGGGTATCTGATCCGACAGGATTCCGGCGTCCTTGAACGGCTGACCACGGACGATGGATTCGTAGAACTCTTGGTTTCATCTGGAATTCTTCCGGAAGCCATCGGACGTGCCATCGACCAATCAACGAAACGAGGAGAGGATGTCCCGGAACACCCCGTCCTGAAGGATCGTGCAACGCTTGAGTCGGCAATTAACGCCGCGATCGTCCCGTGGAACCGTTTCTCAAGAGACCTGACCTCCTTGAAAAGATGTCTGCGGGAAACCGAGAATCGGCTCAGTTCGCGTCATAACCGAACGGCCACCCAGCTTCTGTACCACATGAGCAGCTACCTCTTGAATTCGATGGACACTGGCGCCACGACCAGCCCGACGGTGCGCTCCGTCAAAGCGCGAACTGGAGATACGCTTGTCATCTGTTCCGATGGAATCACGGACGTCCTTACGGAAAAAGAAATCGAAACGATCGTTCGAGAATCGCTTCTCAAGAAGATGTCGGCGCGCGAAATCGCCCGTCAGATCGCCGAGGCCGCCGAAGCGTCCTCCGGAAATCGGAAAAAAAGGGACGACCGCGCCGTGGTCGTGGTTATTCTTGGCCAGGAAACTTAAGCAAAAACAAACGTTCGCCTCCATAGTCCAACCTACGACTCGGCGCCATCGGCCAAACGCTCCATGGCTTCGACGACCGCAATCGCGGCGCAAACGTCAGGCTCGCCAACGGGAAGGCCAGGCGCGTCATACGCGATCTCATTTTCACGAAAAACATATCTGCCATTTGCTCCGGCTTTCTTCGCCAGGAGCAACGCGGCGCGCGCCGCGGCATTGAATATCTTTTTCGCCTCCTCAGAACCTCCTATGGCAACGAACAAGTTGAACCTGCGATCAAATTCCGTATCGCCGATCAAAACGCGCGGGCGGGCGAGGCCAAACGCACGGAAAAATCCGGCCAGCGCGCGTGCCCCGCGCACACGTGGACCGAACGAAGCGACAGGGAGAGCACCCTTCGCGATCTTCAATCGTAGTCGCAAGTGCGGTGTTCTGGTAAATGTCACGAGCAAAGAATTAATGAGACGCGTGTAAGAAGTCACCGTTTCGACAAAAAACATTCGGCCATTCCGAAGTCCGGAGCCTTCGGAAACACCAAGTGCCTCACGCAGCCGCATGAGCGACGTACCTGCCGCCTTGTTACCGCTGGAGCGTGCAAAATAAGCCGCCGCGAAGCATCCGGCCGCGAATAAAAGCATTGCGAAGAATGATAGAAGCCGTTGGATCGTGGACATATTTTAAGGAAGTTGATACCACTTTAATCGCACTTCGTAATCACGCGCTTTATGTCATCGAGCGTCACCCGATTTCTCCCGGGAACATTTCTGTATCCCCAATTGCGATCGAGCCCGAACGTAAATCCGCCGAACGCGCGAAATAGGTCCATGGCTCGATCGGATTCCTGCACGTATAAAAATCCGCGCTTTTTCTCGACAAAAATGATCGGCGTCGGCCTTTTGACCTCGAGCGCGACCATGAACGATACGCCCTCGCGCACGCCGGTCGCGGTGCCATTCATGACGATTTGATACCCATTCCACTCGGTCCGTGCGTTCCACGCCTTGCGCGCGGCTGTCATCTGTTTCTCCTCGTCGCGCAACAGGCCGTGTCGCGCAAGCAGGTCGCGACGCAGGGCGAGCACGCGTTCGATTTCCTTTGGTCGGTACCCTTCTTCCCGAAGCGCCCAGAAAAATCCCCGATCCATCACCCCAATCCCCAGAGCGATCTTCGGCGCGTATCCCATCACCCTGAGCCTCGCGTCCGTGACGCGGAACAGCCTCAGAAACTGCTCGAGCGAGCTTGGCAGCGGCCGTCCCTTCGCGTCATGTGCCCGGTTGAGATCGGTGTAATGATGATGGTCGAGAATCACGACCTCAACGCCGAGCGCGCGCAGGCGCGCCTCGACCTCCGGCCCGGGCATTTCCACGATCACGACGCGCTTCCATCCGCCATCGCGCACTAGCGGCACGATATCAAGCTCGCGGTCGAGCGTGGCCCCGTGTGGCTGCGCGGAACGAATGACCTGGATCCCCATGGCCTTCGCGAGCTCATAAATGAGAACCGCTTCCGCGTCGTTCGGCGGAATGATGAGAACGGTTTTTTTCATATTAACGCGCTTTCGATTGTTCGGCTTGATATTGTTCAACCATCGGACGGACAAACTGGAGGGCCTGCTCTCGCGTCGTTACCGCCCCCTCGTCACGCTCCGCCTCGACGGCCCTAAGAACCTCTCCAAAGAACCGTCCGGTATTATTATTTCGTGGGTTGAGTTGAAATTCGGCGATCAGGTCCCTGCCCTGGAGCAGGGCCTCCTTCGCCGCCTTGTCGATGCCGTATTTTGCGATCATCTCGGCGAAACGAACGCCGGGCTCGTATGCGACGGTATCAACCCCGGGCAGGAGCCGCCCGCGGGAATCCGCTTCGCTCGCGGCGATCAGAACGCGCCAAGAAACCGGACTGATTCTCTTCAAAAGTTTTCGAATCGCGTTCGCGTACTGCGCCTCGGTCAATTTTCCCGCGATAAACGAACGATGTAATTCTCCCGGCTGAAGGTGCTCGCGGGCGATCGCGACCGTCGCGTCCAACGCGCCCTGGTGTCCTTTGAACACGAGGCGGGAAAACAATTCGCGGACTGGCGCTTCCCCGGCCGGCTCGTGTCCCTTGGAACGGATGCGACCGTCCTCCACGGTGGTCGTTGACGGCTTGCCCAAGTCATGCCCAAGTGCCCCGAGCATCACCTGGAGCCTTTCGTCATCCGAAAATCCGCGCGCCGAATCATTGGCAATCTTCGCGCCCGCGTCAATGACCATCATCGTGTGCGTCCATACGTCGCCTTCTGGATGCCATTCGGGTTCCTGCGGCACGCCGATGAGCGCATGAAGTTCTGGAAACTTGCGCTCCGTCATACCGACGACACGCATGAACTCGAAGCCCACCGATGGCCGCTTGGACTTCAGGAGAAGCTTTTCAAGTTCGCCCCCGATTCGCTCCTTGGGAAGCTCGTCCATTTCGCCGCGTTCCACCACCCCTTTCATAATCTCGAAGCTTTTCTCCTCCGCCGTAAATTCAAGACGCGCGAGGAACTGTGCCGCGCGTAACACGCGCAACGGATCGTCTGCGAACTTCTCCGAGTCAGTCACGCGCAATGTCTTTGATCGAAGATCCTCCATGCCTCCGAAGGGATCAAAAACCACCCCTGTGATCGGATCCATGGCCATCGCGTTTACCGTGAAGTCACGACGGCAGGCGGCTTCCTTAATGCCGAGCGACGGATCGGAATCGATCAGAAATCCCTTATGCCCCTTCCCCGCCTTCGATTCGCGCCTCGGAACGGACACGTCGAGCTCAAGGCCGTCGCCTATCGGGACCTTGATAATGCCAAATGCCTGCCCTACGTCATTGATCTCGCCGAACATCTTTGTTAACAGCGAAATAAGTTCGGCTGGCGCGACCCCGTACACCTCCACGTCCGCGTCCTTGGGTTGCAATCCCAAATAAATGTCGCGCACATACCCGCCGACGATGTAGGCCCTCGGAGG
>Ga0156524_115_pt1 | contig 41535 bp, 33 predicted proteins | sample RifOxyB3_FD_111919 | JGI IMG/M metagenome (GOLD analysis project Ga0156524, IMG submission 111919) | Candidatus Uhrbacteria bacterium RIFOXYB12_FULL_58_10 | reverse complement strand
GCCTGAGCGCAGGTGCCAGGCCCCGTTTTTTCATCCTGATGCCAACGGTTGACCCGCGGTCGACCAGTGACACGAGGAGGAAAGATCCTTTGACACACCCAAGAGAAGCCTGGCTCCTGGCCGACCTGTTCATGGGCGACCAGGGCAAAGGGACGACGGTGGACTACCTGGCACGCCTGCGAGGCGCGCACACGGTGGTCCGCTTCAACGGCGGCGCGCAGGCCGCGCACCACGTGGTCGGGCAGGACGGCCAGCTGCACCGCTTCCAGCAGTTCGGATCGGCCACGCTGGTCCCGGGCGTCGCGACGCACCTCACGCGCTTCATGGTCCTGTCCCCGTGGAACATGCTCGAGGAAGAGGAGCGCCTTGCGCGACTCGGCGTCACGGACGCGTTCAAGCGCACCACGATCAGCGAGAACGCGCTCGTCATCACCCCGTGGCACGAGATCGCGAACCGCATGCGCGAGCGCGCGCGGGGCGTGGGACGGCACGGGAGCTGCGGCGCCGGGGTCGGCGAGACCGTGAAGGACTCGCTCGAGCTCGACCCGTCGCTCATCGTGCGCGTCCGCGACCTCGTCGGGGATGCGATCGCGCTGCGAGAGAAGTTCCTGCGGGTCCAGGCGTACAAGCTCGAGCAGCTGCGCGCGGAAGGCGTGCTCGCCAAGTGCACGCATCTGCGCGACGCGGTCCACGACATCGACGACCTGTTCTACCCGAGCGTGGTCGACGAGTACCTGTGCCTGCTCGCACCGTTCCTCGAACGCGCCCGGATCGTTCCGGACGCGTACCTCGGCGAGATCCTCGCCCGCCCTGGCACGGTCATCTTCGAGCCCGCGCAAGGCGTGCTCATCGACGAGTGGCGCGGATTCCACCCGTACACCACCTGGTCCACCTGCACCCTCGACAACGCCGACGCGCTGCTCGAGGAGCACGGGTACGCCGGCGAAGTGCATCGGCTCGGCATCGTCCGCGCGTACGGCACCCGGCACGGCGCCGGCCCATTCGTCACCGAGGATGCGGGCCTCTCCGTACGCGTGCCCGACGCGCACAACGGCCAGGACGGCTGGCAGGGCGTGTTCCGCGTCGGCTGGTTCGACGCCGTGGCCGTGCGATACGCCATCGCGTGTATCGGCAAGCTCGACGGTCTGATCGTCACCTGCCTCGACCGCCTGAAAGACGAGGCCGAGTGGAAGATCTGCACGGCCTACGACACGGGCCGCGACATCCAGCTCGGGCCGTTCAAGGACCTCGAATACCAGGAGGCACTCACCCGCCGACTGTTCGAGGCCGTGCCCAGGTACGGGGTCTCGACCCGCGCGTCGACGCAGGAGGAACGCGTCGCCGAGCACGTGGCCGCCATCGAGCGCGAGCTCGGCCTCCACGTGTGGATCACCTCCCACGGCCCGACCGCCAACGACAAGCGCCTCACCGCGCACTTCGGGCTTTGACTGCCCACCCCCAACGTAGCCCTGCACAGTGCGAAGTGGGGTCTTTATCCAAGCCGCCCATGAGGTCATGGACGGCTCGGAAGAAGAATAAACGTCAGCGAGGTGTCTAATGGCAGTGTTCTGCACTCGTCGTACTTTAGAAGGCCTGATCGTCCCGAGGATCGGAACGTGGGCCTTTCTCGGCATCGACCTTCAGTCGACGTTCTGCAAGCCGTACCCGCTCGGGGTCGACGGCTGCAACGAGCAGTTCGGGCACATCCTCCGTCTGATGCGCAAGTTCCCCGTGAACCGCCGCATCGTCACGCGGGACATCCATCCGTGGGGTCACGTCTCGCTCGCGAGCTCATTCATCGGGTACGCGAAGTTCCACGACCTAACGCTCTCGGAGGTACTCGCCTGGACGGAAAACCGCATCGCTGCGCACGCGCTGTTCACGCTCGCGGAGCTGATCGAGTACCTGACGATCGTCGGTTTCCAGACCCTCTGGCCCGATCATGCCATCGAGGGCGAGGACGACGCGCGCATCTACGCGGACATCGAGCGCGAGTCCACGATCACCTGGAACAAGGGCAACCGTCCGCACCGGGACTCGTACTCGGCATTTCGCGACAATGGCGGTGACTCCACGCGCCTCGACGAGTATGAGCGCTGCCGCGGGATCACCACGAACGTGGTGACCGGATTCGTCTTCGACGTCTGCGATGGACTAAGTGGGCTCCACAGCCTCGAGTACGGGTTCGAGACCTACATGGTTACCGACCTGTCTCCGGCGATTACGCAGGAGGGCGCGGACGAGATGGCCGACAAGATCAAGGCCGCCGGCGGCCACCTCATCACCTCCGACCAGATCCGCGCCGCGGCCTGATCGGCCTTCCCGAGAACGTTCTCGGGTCTTTTCTCCGGATGCTCACACGCGGTGGGAATCCGAACGGAAGAACAGAGGAACTCATTCCATGGCAATAAACAGGCTTTGCGTTTTCGGCGGATCCCTCAATCCCCCGCACGAAACGCACGTCGAGGCGGCAACACGAGCAGCGCGTCGCTTCGACCGAACGCGCGTCGTCATCTGCGGCATTCGGCCGACCAAGGGATCGAACAACGCCGTGGACCCCGCGCACCGCGCGAACATGGCACGAATCGCGTTCGACGACATTCCAGGGGTCGAACTCGACCTGGACGACCTCGAACGAGACGAGTTCCTCCGGACGACCGATCTCGATCGGCTCTGGAAGAAACGGCTCGGTGGCGGATGGGAAGTGTGGCACATGATCGGGAGCGACCTGATCGTCGGCGGCGCGTCCGGCAGGTCCGAGATCCAAATGTCCTGGAAAGACGGAGCCCGCGTGTGGAACGAACTGAACTTCGTGATCGTTCCGCGCGAGGGATATCCGTTCACCGAAGCCGATCTCCCGCCGCATCGTGAAGTCATCGACGGCACGGGCCGTTCGGACGCGAGCAGCGACGCGCGTCTGGCATTCGCGCGTGGCGATACCGCGCCCCCGGGCGTACCGCCGCGCGTAGCCGCGTATGTCGTGCGGTTCGGCCTCTACAGCGCCGCACCCGGCGCAAAGCGCTTCGGTCGCCTGACGTTGCCAAGAAACCCGAACCTCTTCGTCATCCCGGCTGGGGAAAATGAACGGGCGAGGGCGATCATGGACGAAGTGAACCCTCACGGCGCGAATGACCCTGACGCCGTCGTGGCGATCGGCGGCGACGGGCACATGCTCGACGTCATCGGTTCCGTGCAACCCGGCATTCCGATCATCGGGATCAACGCGGGTCACCGCGGATTTCTGCTCAACGAGCTCACCGGTGAGGAATTCAACGCCCACGTCGCAAGTGGCCAGCCGTTCGATACGCACCTGCTCTCCAAGGTCGAGGTGGAGTTCCGACTTCCCGACGGAACGTGGGATCCAAAGAAACGATATGCGTTCAACGACGCGTGGCTCGAACGCGACAGCACGCAGACCGCCTGGATCCGCGTCGTCGCCGAGGGACAGAACCGACACGAAATCCCGTGCCTCGCGTGCGATACCGTGCTCGTGTCCACGCCGGCGGGCTCCACGGCCTATGCCCGTGCCATGGGCGCTCCGCCGCAACTCATCGACACGCCTGTGCTGCTCATCGCCGCGTCAGCCGTAGCCGATCCCGTCGGCTGGCACCACGCCATGGTACCGGACGATTCGACGGTCACCTTCAGGGTACTCGATCCCGCAAAGCGCCCCGTGCGAGCGGTGATCGACGGCATCCCCTACGGCCCGTGCATCGAGATGCGCGTCCGCCGAAGTCGCGTGGAAAGCGTGGAACTAGCCTTCCTCCCCGGCCGTTCGCTCGGCGCCAAGATCGCCGCGCTGCAGTTCCCATCCTGAACATCGGGAAGCCCCGCTTCCCTCTTTACTCGGCCCCCTCACGACCCGCGTGGGAGCGCCGAAAAAAGAAACGCCCTTTTCATGGAGGCATAATAATGCGTTGGATTCTCACGTCGCTCGCGGACGTAGACTTTTACAAGCTGACGATGCTTCAGCTGTACTGGAAGTTCCACCTCGCGGTGACCGGCCGATACGGATTCAAGAATCGTACCGTGCGCGTGCAGCTTGCGCGCAAGATCGGCGTGAAAGAGCTGCGACGCCAGTTCAGGCACGGGCGCACCCTGCGCTTCACGGACGAGGAGATCGCCTACCTCGCCGAGGTGAGCGAGAAACGCGGAGGTCTGTTCGAACCAGAGTTCCTGGAGTTCCTCCGCGGGCTCCAGCTCTCACCGATCCACGTCTCCCTCTCGGAGGACGGCACACAGCTGATCATCGAGACCCCGGAAGAAGCACGGCTCGTCGACTCAATGCTCTGGGAAACGCTCGTCATGAACATCGTGAACGAGCTGTACATCGAGGGCGAGAAGCACGAGCTAGGACTCACGGATGATGACCTCTGGGCCGAGGGCGACCGCAGGCTCACCGCCAAGATCGTCGCGCTCAACGAGGCGCACGACCGCGGCCTGCCCGTGCCGTTCATCGACTTCGGCACGCGCCGGCGCCGGTCGCTCGCATGGCAGGAGCACGTGCTCCGCCGCCTGATGGCCGAGCTGCGGCCCGGGCTGCTGATGGGAACCTCCAACGTCCTGCTCGCCATGCGCACCGGCCTCAACGTGGTCGGCACCATGGCGCACGAGTGCGACATGGCCTACCAGGGCATCTATCACGCCGAGGACAACGCGGCAGGCCGACTCGTGTCGCACGAGCGTATGCTCGACGACTGGTTCGCGCTCTATGGCGACATGCTGTCGATTGCGCTCTCCGACACCTACGGGAGCGAGTACTTCCTGCGCACGTTCGGCGAGGCCCGCGCGCGCGCCTGGAAGGGCCAACGCCAGGACTCCGGCGACCCGTTCGACTGGGGCGAGCGCTTTATCGCGTACTATCGCGAGCTCGGGATCGACCCGATCGCCAAGGTCGGCGTGTTCTCCGACGGCCTCGACGTCCGCAAGATGATCGCGCTCGCCGAGCGCTTCGTCGGCTGGATGACGTTCCAGTTCGGCTGGGGCACGGACCTCATGTTCGACATGGGGATCGATCCAATTTCGATCGTGGTCAAGCTGATGTGGTGCGCCGGGCACGACCTCGGCAAGCTCACCGACAACATCCAGAAGGCCATCGGCGGAGAAGCCGTTGTCACGCGCCTGGTAGGGCTCGCCGATTACCATGGGCATTTCTCCGAGGAATGCCGCGTCTGACGAGACACGTCTCGTCTCTTTTCTCCAGGCGTTGAACACATTGCGTGCTCAACGCCTCGAGGTGAAGATATGCCCATTCCCATGCTGATGGTCGGCGACTTCGGCAAGGACCTGGACGACGAGTTCGCCATGCTCCTTGCCGTTGCGCTCGCCAGGCGCGGATACGTCCGCCTGCTCGGCGTGATCGCGAACCTGAATCCAGCGCTCGAACGCGCGCGCCTTGCCAAGGGAACGCTCGAGGCGGTTGGCTTCGGACACGTCCCCGTGTCCGTCGGGATGTCCGTCACCATGGACGGCCGGACGCCGAGCCACGAGACCGACGTTTCCTATCTGGCCGATGCCAGCCGACTGTTCGGCGACGGACAGGAACTGTTGCGCCGGGTTCTCACGGATTCCGCGGAACCCGTCACGCTCGTGCTCAACAGCGCGCTCACGGACGTGGTCGCCTTCATCAAGACGGATGCTGACCTGTTCCTGAGACGGGTCGGGCACGTCGCCATCATGGGCGGCGTGCGCGTGACCGATGACGGGCACCTGATCCCGGACGACGCGGCGAACAACGAGTTCGATCTGCCGGCCGCGGAGTTTATCTACCGCTGGCTGCGGGACAACCGCGTGCCGACCACGGTGCTCATGCGTGAGGCAGCCTACGTCTGCCAAATGGTGGCGTGGATGCCGGTGATGCTCGCGGAGCTCGGCCATCCGGTCGGCCTCGCGCTGGCGCGAAGGCTTCCTCTGGCCATGGACGAACTGTGGCAGGCGGTTCACGCCGAGCCCGGATCGACAGTTCGCGGAAGGCTTCCGGTCTCCCGCACGCGCGACTGGTATGTTCGCACGTCCATGTGGGAACAGGACCCCGGGATTCCGGGCGACCAGCCGGCATGGCCGTTCGTGCAGACGTTCCGGCTCTACGACCCGATGAACGTCCTCGCGGCCGTGCCCGAGCTTGCGAGACGCTTCTACGACCCAGAACGATTCGAAATCAACGGAGTCACGCACCGCGTCATCGGGCGCGTCCGTGGCAACCACTGCGTCCACGACCCAAACGACCTGCGCGGTGCGCTCGCGCACTACATCAGGGAGGCACTGGAATGTTCAATCTGATTGACACCGACTTTTCCGGCTTTCTTCGGCTCGAACGCTGGCAGAAGCCCGGTTCCAAACACACGATGCTCGTGGTGCGTACCACGGACTCGGTCTCGGGCCTGCTGTACGACCCTGCCAATGATCGCGTGTGCCTGGTTCGACAGAACCGCGCACCCATGGTGCGCGACGACAACACGGAGGGACTGATCGTCGAGCTCATCGCAGGACGGTTCGACCGCGTGGTCGGCGCCAAGGCGTTGTTCGTCGCAGAGGCCAAGGAAGAGGCCGGTGCGAACATCATGGAAGCCGACGTGACCCTGCTCAATGAAGGCCGTCCCCTGGCTCCTTCGCCGGGTGTGCTCACGGAGCGCTGCATCCTTGCGTTCGCGGAGATTCGGGAGGACCAACTCGATCCGGGTGAAACGTTCGGGGTCGCGGCCGAGAACGAACGCACGCACCGCGTCTGGATGTCCACTCAGGAATTTCTGATCGGCCCGCACGACGACCTGCGCGTGTACGCGCTTGCACGCGAGCTCGAGTGCCGACTTCTTCGAAGGCCGCAACACCTGGGACGCTAAGCGTCCTCTCTTTTCCCGAGCCGTCCAGGCAACTGGACCGCTCGGACCAAGGAGACAGCCATGACCATGCCCCTGCGTCTCACTCTTGTCCGCCATGGCGAGAGCGAGGGCAACGTCGCGCACCATGCTTCGCTGCGCGGCGACGACTCGTGCTTCACGGCCGAGTTCCTCGAGCGCCACAGCCGTACCTGGCGGCTCACGGAACGCGGGCGCGAACAGGCGCGCGCCACGGGCGAATGGATCCGTTCCAACAACCCACCCTATTCGCACTATTTCACGTCGGACTACTTCCGCGCGCGAGAAACCGCCGCCCTGCTCGGCCTCGAGAACGCCCAGTGGCGCGTGGATTTCTACCTGCGCGAGCGTGACTGGGGCGACCTCGACGTGATGTGCCATCGCGACCGCTTGGCACGCTTCGCCGAAAACATAGAACGGCGAGCCATCAACGGATTCCTGTGGTGTCCGCCGAACGGCGAAACCATGGTGGAAGTGTGCGGCCGCGTGGATCGGATGCTCGACACCCTGCACCGGGAGTGCACGGACGGCCGCGCCATCATCGTGTGCCACGGCGAGGTCATGTGGGCGTTCCGCATGCGTCTGGAACGACTGACCATCGAGGATTGGAACGCGCTCGACGCGTCCGAGAATCCATGCGACCACATCTACAACGGCCAGGTGGTCGAATACTCGCGGGTGCACCCAGAAAATCCGAACGATGTCCGCAACGCTCCCATGTGGCGCCATTCGACCTGCCCGAGCGACCTCGGGAGGTCATCGAACGTCTGGCGGCCCATCGTCCGTCGCACCTTCTCCAACGCAGACCTGCTCGCCTCCATCTCGTAGCGGAGGCCTCTTTCCTCGAGCCGCCGACACCCCGTCGACGCTTCGAATGAGGATCGCATGGACACCCAAAAGCCCCAGATCGCGCATGGCAATGGCCAGATGCGCGCCCAGTCGATCAGCCTCATGTGCAGCTCGCGGACCCGGTGTAACGCCGGATGCCGCTTCTGCATCTCGCGGACCACCCCCGAGGCAGAAGTCACGCCGTGCAACGCGGGCGACATCGCCTTCTGCAACGAGCGCCGGCTTCGCGTCGGCCTCCGATATGCCGAACGGCTCGGCGCCACGCACGCGATTCTCACCGGCAAGGCCGATCCGACCCAGGAGACGCCGGAGTACCTGACCTGGCTGGTCAGTACCGCGCAGGAATACCTCCCTCTCGTGGACATGCACACGAACGGCTGGCTCCTGCACACAGGCAAACTGCGCGAGCAACTGCTCGAACAGCTTGTCGACGCCGGGCTCACCATGGTGAGCTTCTCGCTCGCGTCGTTCGACGAGGCGCAGAACCGCGAGCTCATGGGCATTCGCAAGAGCGCGGCCGAGCTCATTCCGATCGCGCGCGACCTTGGCCTGCTCGTGCGCTGCTCGCTCGTGATGAGCGATCTCGGCGTGAAGGACGCGGCAGGCGTGCTCGACTACGTTCAGCGGGCCGGCAACCTCGGCGCGCACCAGGTGGTCGTCCGCGAAGTGTGGCGACCGAAGGTATACGGCGCGTGGAACGCGGGCGTGTACGAATGGAGCCACGCCCACGCGGTCGAAGTCGCGCCGATCCAGGACGAGTTCATCCGCATGGCCTCCGAACTCGAGAACCAGTACGGCCTCCAGCAGCGCGACCCACTCCCGTGGGGAACCCCGGTGTTCGTGGTCGGCGGGAACTTCAAGGACCCAGCCCACGGCGTGAACCTGACCTTCTCATGCACTGAGGAAGGAACGAGCGGCAGCGTCCTGAAGTCCATCGTGCACAAGCCAGACGGCCACGGGTATCGCAACTGGGACCACAACGGCGAGAGCCTCTACTAGGGGAGATACAACCCGCCCCTCTCCGTATGCCAAGGCATACGGATCTTTCCTCGAGTCCTTGAGCACATCCCGTGTTCGAGGCCTCAAGACAAAGAAATGCTCATTCATCGGAGACAACATGCGACTCGTAAAAATCGGTCTCGGAAACGTCGACCCCACGGTCGGTGCCTTCGAGGACAACGTCAATCGGATTCTCGTCCAGGCGCGTGCGATGGCAGCCGAGGGCTGTCATGTGGCTGCCTTCGGTGAGCTGTCCGTATCTGGCTACCCGTGCGAGGACCTGGTTCAATGGGCGGCCTTCGTCGACCAGCAGGGCAAGGCGCTCGACAACCTGGTCGCGAGCCTCGACGACACGTTCCGAAACACGGTGCTCGTGGTCGGCCTCACGGTCCACCTAGACGGCAGCCTGTACAACGTCGCGGCCATTATCGCGGGTGGTCGAATCGTCGGAATGGTTCCAAAAGAGAACCTCCCGGACTACAACGTGTTCTACGAGGGCCGGACCATCACCCCTGGCTCGATCGGCATGAGCGCAAAGATCCGGAACATTCCGATCGGCGACATGATCTTCGAGTTCGGCTTCGGAAGGATGGCAACGCAGGTCTGCGAGGACATCTGGCGCCCCGACGGCCCCATGGTTCGGCGCAACTTCAGCGGCGCCGAGCTCGACGTGAGCATCAATGCCTCGCCGTTCCGACTCGGCGCCCGCCAGACGCGCCACGAGATGATCTCCACGCGGGCCGCGGACAACCTGACCACGGTGGCGTACGTCAACCTCGTCGGCGCCCAGGACAGCCTGGTATTCGAAGGGGGCGGATACGTCAACCAGTGCGGGCGAATGATGCTCGATTCCGAACGCGGCCGCGAGGGATACCAGACACAGGTGGTCGACCTCGACCGCGTGCGCCGCATGCGAATGGAAAACACCACCTGGCGCCACGCGCGCGACCAGTACCTCGGCGCCCACAAGCCGGTCCCCGTGGTAACCGACGACATCCTGAGGAAGGTCGCTCCGCCGAACGGCGCGCTGCCATACCCGTTCCCGAAGAACCGGAGCTTCTTCCTTCCCGAGGCGGACTCGCCCCGCGCCAGCGCGCGATACGAGTACTTCCAGGACCTGGAGATGGTCATCGGCATCGGCATGATGGGATACTTCCGCAAGACCGGCGCGTTCAAGCGGATCCTCATCGCACTCTCCGGCGGGAAGGACTCGTGCCTGACGCTCATGCTCGCCCACAAGGCGGTATGCAAGGAGGCCGACCGGCGCAAGCTCGCGGACGACGAACGCGCGGCGTTCATCAGGGACATGGTCTGGTGCGTCGACATGCCGAGCGACCACAACAGCACGGAGACGCGCGGGATCACGAAGCGGATCTGCGATGACCTCGGCGTCACGCTCAAGGTCTCGCCCATCCAGGAGGCGGTGGAAAAGGAGCGCCGGGCGCTCATGGCCTTGCTCGGCGTCTCGAGTCTCAAGCGCAATACCGAGCAGAATATCCAGGCTCGCGTGCGCGGCGAGCGCATGCAGAACATCGCCAACGAGACGGGCGGCCTGTGGCTGCAGACATCCAACATGACCGAGAAGGCCGTGGGCTACACCACGGTCGGCGGCGACATGATGGGCGCGCTCGCGCTCATCGCAAACCTGCCGAAGACGGTGGTCATCGAGTTCATTCGCTGGTATTTCGAGCAGACCGGACTTGATGTGATCCACAGCCTTCTCGACAGCAAGGCATCGGCCGAGCTGGAAGAGGGACAGGAGGACGAGCGCGACCTGATGCCGTTCCCGGTGCTGGACGCGATGTTCGCCCTGTTCGTGGGTGAGAAGATGTCCGTCTGCGAGGTGCAGGCGATCGTCACGCAGATGTGGCCCAAGGAAGAGCGGGTCGCGGAATGGACGGCGCTGTTCGTCCGACTGTTCTTCGGCTCCATCTTCAAGTGGGTCCAGTGCCCGCTCTCGCTGCACCTCGGCACGCTCGACTTGGAGCGCGAACGCGCGCTTCAGCTTCCCGTGGTCCAGGACCGCACCTGGGCCGAGACCATCTGAGACCCCTCCCGCCTCCCCCCGAGGCGGGCTTTTTCTTATCGCGGGGCTTGACAAAACCCGCAAAATGACATACCTTGCTCACGCACCGTGACACGTCAGGAGGACGTGAAATGTACATGAAGCACCTGAACATGCCACCAGAACGGTCGCGCCGCCGCGACCACATCCTCGCCCGCGCCGGAGCCGCCGTCGCCGGCGTGAAGATGCCCACGGGCCTCACCCGCTGGCTCGCGAACGAGCTCGTGACCCGCGCCGGGGCCACCCTGCTGTTCGACCAAGAGGGCGACCCGGTGCCCATGCCGGTGGATGTTCTCGCGACGAGCATCTACCCGAGCGGGGTAGTGACGGTCAGCGCATCGCTGACCGCCGACCACCGGGTGTGCTACTGGTTCGAGAACAAGGTACGGATCGACGGGCCACTGGGGTTCTCGCGCTACACCTGCGGAACGACCTCCATCACCGTCTGACCCACACAGCCGACTCCACACCGCCCTCTCAGGGCGGATTTTTCTTTTGACGGCCCATCCACTTGACATGAACCAGCAGATCGTTTATCGTGCGTTCCTAACGATCCCTATGTCCAATTTCACGCAAAAACTGACGGACATCCAAACCCAGGCCTTTCAGGTCTGGGCGTATGGTTCGCGCTGTGCGCGGACGGGCTTTTTTCTGGCTTTGATGACGGCATAACCTGCCGATTTCATAAAAACAGCCAAGAGCCCGGCCGCAACGCGCGACCGGGCTCTTTCTTTCACAAGGAGAACGACGTGTCCATTGACATCGACGACGACATTCCCACTGCTACCGAATCCTGGGGCGACTATTGGCGCGAAATGCGCGACAGCTTCCAGGTGTATCGCTGGACGATCAGCGAGCTGGTCGCCCACGAATCCTGGCCGCACATTCGACGCATGTTCGGCTTCCTGTGCGCCATGACTGCCATTTCGGCACTGCAGCCCTGGACCGGATCATACATCGTGAACGGTCTGGTAACGCACAACGCCTCCATGCTTCGCTTCGGGCTTGCCACGCTCGGCATGTGCCTCATGGGAAAGCTGCTCGCCAATAGGTACCGGTGCGCGGAACGCGAAATCGTGCTTGGCGAAAACATGGGGCGTATCGACGTTCGCACCACCGAGCTGTTCCTCGGCAAATCGCTCGGCCAGCACCTGCACGAGGGAGACACGCTTTCCGCGGCCAACGTGGAACGCGGGCGTTCGAGCGTGATCCTTGTGCAGAACCTTCTGCTGTTCGACGGACTCCAGGTTCTTCTCGAACTGACGCTCTGCTACATGTGCCTGTGGTTCATCTCCGTGGAAGCAAGCATCGTGATGAGCGCGCTGCTCGTGATACACGTGCTCTGGATGTTCTTCTTCAACGCGAATATCAATCGCGTGTGCGTCCCGATCGAACGAGGATTCCGCGCCATGAACCGCTACCGTGCCGACCGCTGGCAGCACGTCGAACGCGTGAAGGCATGTGGCATGGAAGTACACGAGACGCGCGCCGTCGCGACCAAGTTCCGCGGACTCATCGGCCCGGATCGTGACTTCTGGATTTGGGTAAACGATCGGGCGCTTTGGCGCGGAATGGGCAATTACGTGGCACTCGCCGTGGTGACCGTTTACGGGTCATGGAAGGTTTGGAACGGCCTGTGGGAAGTGGGAATATTGTTCCCTCTCTTCACCTGGACCGGATTCATGGTGGAAAACCTGTGGCGCGTTTCGTTCATCGAGCAGCAGCTCAACTGGAACGCGCCTTCCGTGCGTTCCATGAAGCGCGCGCTTACTCTGCAAAGTACCGTAGAGGATGGCAATGTCGAACTCCCGGCCTCGCCTGACGGCGTGCACGTGCGGTTCGAAAACGTGGAGTGTTCCTACCCGGACCAGGATGGCAACGCGGCACCAGTGCTCTCTGGCATCACGCTCGACATTCCACCGCACGCCAAAGTGGCGTTGCTCGGACGCTCGGGATCCGGAAAGACCACGCTCATGCGCCTTCTGCTGCGTGCCCGCGACCCGGCAAAGGGCCGTGTGCTCGTGAACGGAATCGATCTGCGCCGCCTGCGCCTGGCATCCTGGCTGAAACATGTGGGCTACATTGCCCAGCAGCCGCAGGTTTTCGACGGGACCGTGCGCGACAACCTGCTCTATGGCACCAACCCGGGCGACTGGCCGGACGATGCGCTGTGGGGACTCATGCGCCGACTGCGCGTGGACTTCGGCAACCGGCTTTCCAGCGGGCTGGATACGCGCGTGGGCCGCGGTGGGCTCCGGCTCTCCGGTGGACAGGCCCAACGACTCATGATTGGCGCGGCCGTGGCACGCAAGCCATGGTTCATGGCGATCGACGAGGCCACGTCCTCGCTTGACTCGTCCACGGAACGCGATGTACAGCGCGGCCTCGAGCAAGCGCTCGACGGCGCGGTCGGCGCGCTTACCGTAACGCACAGGCTCTCCACGGTACGCGACACCCACGACCTGTTCGTGGTCCTGCGCTCGGCCGCGGAGGTACAACCGGGCGAAACGCAAATCGAGGCTGTCGGCCATTCGTTCGAGGAACTCTATGCCGCATCCCCCACCTTTCGGGAACTCGCCGACGACCAGGGGATCATCATGAGAACCACGCATTCGTCTACCCTGACAGCCATCTCCCCCGTCTGAATCTCAGACGGGTTTTTCTATTGACAAAAGACCGAAAAATGCGTATGCTTCGCGCTCCGGAAATGCCTTCCGGAACAGAGGCGTTCATGACCATTCTTCCTGTCGAGATCGCTGATTTCTCGGTCGCGCTTTCCGCGTGTCCCGCCATCACTGTGCCGAACATCATCCGGACGGTGTACTCTCTGTACCTGCCCGAAACGCGTACAGCGGTCGAGGAGCTGTGGCGCGCCTATCCGCACCTGCTCTACGAGCAGGCCTACAATGGCGGACAGGAGCGTCTACCGGGACTGTTCCTGGAGACCTGGCGCAATGCGTCTCCCGTGATGCTCGGCGACGAGTTCCCGCACGCATACGCCACCTCCGGCGCGAGCGAGGCACTCAAGGACCTCATCCTGCCAGGGATGCGGCTCAACATGTTCGATGGCGACTACGAAGGGTTCCGGCACATCGCGGAAGCGCGCGGCATCCCCGTGCGCGTGCATTCGCGCCTGCATGCCGTGGTCCTCACGATTCCGCAGCAGGACAATGATGTGTGGTTCATCACCAGCCCGTCGTCCATCGACGGGGAAGATGTCGACATCCGAACGTTCCTCGGAGCGCTGCTCACGGTGAATCCTCGGGTTCGCGTGTTGCTCGACGTCACCTTTGTGGGAGCGGTTCGCGAGTCGCGCGATGTCGACCTCCGCGGGTTTCCCAACGTAGCGGCGGTGGTGTTCTCGCTGTCCAAGCCGTTCGGCGCGTACTACCACCGCGTGGGCGGCGTGTTCTCACGCAAGCCCATCGGCTCGCTCGTCGGAAACAAGTGGTTCGCGAACCCGTTCTCGCTGGCGCTCGGCACCATGCTGATTCGCCGCCACGGGCTCACGGGCGAGCTTCCGCGGAAGTACGCCGCGCTCCAGGACGAGATGGTCGCGCGCGGCATCGCTTCCGGCGCGCTCCCCGCCTCGGCACGGCCGAGCAATGTGTTCCTGTTCGCGATCGCCCCCGATGGACCGCCTGAGTTTCGCCGAACCGACGGGGCCTACCGGTTCTGCCTCACCCCGGGCATGTACCGGGAACTGTATCCCGATCGGCTTACCTGATCCTGCTCCGCTTTCGAACGCGGAGCCATTTTTTTAAAAAAATGCCGACCGATTGGCCGGACTATAAGATGGTGACAATGATGCGGTCGAGGTTGAGCGGGTCAAGGATGGGTTCGCTTGCCACCACGGGCTGCCCGTTGCTGACGTCGATCACGTCAGCCGTAAGCGCCTAGAGTTCGACAAGGGTCGGCATGAGATCCTGTAGCAGCCGGCGCAGGTTCGCGTCCGCCACCCTGCACAGCACTGTCGCCCCTGCCAGCCAAAAAACCTTTGCGACAAACGGGGCGAACGGATCTCCGCAGTTCGTACGTGCATCGATGCCGATCACTTTCTCGTCCTCCGTCCCCTCGTGTTCCTCATGGTCGAACAGGCAACCGCACGAGCGGCACACGGGTACCACGCGGTGCGCGTTCGCACGTATGAGTCGCGCATCGCCTCGAAGCAGCGCCGCGCGCAGGCTTTCGGCATGCGCATTGGCTACCGCATTCTCGAACTCGACCGCGGAAGGCAGGAACAGCACCGACTTGGCCATAGCTTGCATGAGATTCCCGAACACGGGACCAAAACTGCACATGATCTCCGCGGCCGCGTCGTTGTCCGGTTCTCCGTTCACCAGCACGTCCGGGACGCCACTCGGGTATTGGAGATAAACTTCGACCACGTCCTCGCGGCCAATCCCGGCCCATGAGACTTCCTCGATCTCGTGCAGAACCCAGGCAATCGCCCTGGCGCTACACGGAGGAGAGACGATCACCGGTTGCGCGTCGGCCCAGCAAATGCGGACCGAAAGCCTTGGCGCTTCCGGATTGAATCCCATTCGCGCAGGTTCGTCAGAAATCAACGAAAGCATTGGTTCCTCCTGTCATCCGGCCGTCTTTGGTCGGAGAAAACAATCTATTCCCGTTTTTTCGTTCTGTCAAACGTATGCCGCAATGTAAACACGGATCGCGAACCGGTCGAATACCTCGCGTAAACGGCCGTCAATGCCCTAGAGACGAAGGAAACAAATCTGTTACTCTGTCAACTTGTAAGTGATCGAAACGTTGAGCGTGACCTCATTTGTTCCCGCATATACGTCGGGCTTTGATCCTCCGATTCCCATTTCCGCGAGCGCGTAGTACGGCGAGGGATACGACGAATCGACCCACTCGCTGTAGCCAACGACGCGTTCAAGCCGCACGCCGAGCGACGCGGCGAGCACTGCCGCCTTTTCCGTCGCGTCCGCGATGGCCTCTTCCCTGGCCTGATCTCTCAAATGACTTGTGTCGTCAATCGTGAAGTTGGGTCCGGAAATGCTCGTAGCGCCGTTCCTTCCGGCGACATCGAGCACCGTCGAGAGCCTTGACGTGTCACGAACCTTGACCGTCACCTGCTGGCTCACGATCCAGCCCGCCGAATCATACGTTTCCGTATCCGGATTCCATTCCGTATTTTCGTACGCGCTATAGTTTGACGTCTGCACATCGCTTTTGTCCACCCCGAGAGCCACGACCGATGCAATGAGCGCGTTCGTGGACTCGCTGTTCGTCGACTGCGCTGTCGCGACGTCGGCCCCCTTGCTTTCCACGCCAAGCGTCACCGTGGCGATGTCCGGCACGCCGGTCACCGTGGCCGTGCCATCAATCGAAATCTGATGCTCGTATGGATCCGGCTTGCCAACCTGCGACGCCTCGCCGAGAGCGAGCGACGTCCGTGCCATCAGAAAGGCGATCAGAAATGCGAAAGTGAGGAGCAACGTAAGCGCGAATGGCTTGTTTTCGTGCCATGCCGGCCAGATAGAAATGGAAGCCGGAGTCGGATTCGACTCTTGTTTTTTCACGGTCATATCCTCCTACGTTAATGATAAATGATGACTGAGTTTTATAAATCTTATTCTACCAGAGGTTCCGACGCATTCCCATTTTTTGCGAACACAATCGACTTCCACCAAAAATAACCGACCACCGCGAAAGTCACGATCGGTGACAACCAGGACGGAATGTGCGCGCCGAACGCATCGAGCAGCATGATGCATCCCAAAAATAGAATGGAATACATGGCCCCATTCTTCAAAAACACATATTTTTTGATGCGCTCGACGTTTCCAACCGTGATTTGTCGCACCATGACGGCCCCAAGCCCATTGCCGATCAGGATGAGCGGTACTGAAAGTGTAAACGCGAATGCGCCGAGCACGCCGTCAATGGAAAAGGTCATGTCGATCGCCTCAAGATACAGAATCTTCGCGATATCCCCCAGGTGGTTTGACCCGGACATCATCTGCTTTTCGGCGAGTTCCGCATTTTGCTTGAATCCATGGGTGATAAAAAACGCGGTAGAGCCGACCACGGCACCAAATGCCATCATTGGGTTCGATTGGAGCGACTCCCACACGACGAACGCAAGGATCACGGACACGACCGCATAAAACCAAACGCCCTGACGATAAAAAAACTTTTCTCCGATCAAGCCAAAATGTTTCGATTCCAAAAAAAGCCAGTGAAAAAAGAGGAACACTAGAAATATGCCTCCGCCGGCAAGAAGAATTGGCGCGGATGCCTCGATGGCTTCGATGACATGCGGATCGTTCGAAAACGTAGCCGTGAGCGACCCGACGAACCCGAGCTGCGGATTAACGAAGTACACGATGAGCCAAGGCAACAAACCGCGCACGCAGAATACCGCGAACAACATTCCCCAAAATAAAAACCATTTTCTCGCCTTTTGCCCCATGGTGTGGAGCACCTCGGCATTGATAATGGCATTGTCGATCGACGAAATGGTTTCGAACAGGCACAGCCCCGCGATGATCATCAATAATTCCACGAATGTCATACACGCCAAAGGCTGTTAGATTTTTATGCGCGCCGCAATCATGAGGTCCGCAACGTTCGCGCCGGTTACGCCCGTGACGATATGGTCTCCGGAACCTTTGAAAAACGCGAACGAATCGTTTCGGCTGAGAAAGGTCTCCGGATCGAGTTTCAAACGCGTTGCATGCCGGAGAGTGGTCTTGTCCGCGATCGCTCCGGCCACGGGGGTATTGTCGACGCCGTCCGAGGCGCAAGAAAGTACGAGCGCGTCGCCGTTGACGTACGGCAGGGCGCCAAGCGCCAGCTCTTGGTTACGACCTCCCTTTCCATTGCCGCGCAGCGTAACCGTGGTTTCTCCGCCCGCGAACACCATTTCCCCGCGACGCGGAATGTTTGCGAGCATTTGTCCGACCTCCCTTGCCTCACCAGTCAGCGCCGTTGAAAGCACGCGCGTTCGGTATCCCCGCTTTTTCGCCTCGCGCACCATCGCGTCGATGGCAACGCCGTTGTTGATGACCAGCACGTTCGTGACGGAGCGAAAAAATAGTTCATCCTTGGGCGTCTCCCGCAAGTTGCAATTCGGAATTCGACAGGCCTTAAGCAGATCGTACCGCTCCATCACCTGTTTTGCGTCCTCAACGGTTGTAATGTCCATAACCGTCGGACCGGACGCAACCACGCCAATGTCATCGCCGGGGACGTCCGAAAAGATAAGGCCGATGATCGTGGCCGGATAGGCCAGACGCGCGAATTGGCCGCCAAGAATCTCAGAAAGATGCTTGCGCACCACGTTCACCTCCTGAATGGTCGCCCCCTTTGACATCAGCGTCTTCGTCACGACCGTAAGATCATCGCACTTCAGCTCGAACGGCCAACACAAAAGCGTCGATCCGCCGCCAGAGACAATCGTAATCACAAGGTCACGGCTGTCGAATTGCTTCAAAAGCGCCATGATTTCTCCGGTCGCCTTCATGTTTGCGATGCTTGGAAACGGATGCGTTCCGGCAACGCTCTTTATCCGCCTGAGCTTTGCCTTTTTTACGTCGAGAAGAATCCCGCCCGTAATGCGATCACCGAGCAATTTCTCCAGGGCATTTCCAGCCTCAAGAGAAGCCTTCCCGATGCCGATGACAAAAAGACGATTGTATTTTTTCAGGTCGAACCGCTTGCCGCCAACCATCAACGTATCACCGTGAAGACGGCAGGTGAGTCTCACAGCCTCCGGCGTTTTAATTGCCCGAAGACCAACCTTCAATACCGCAAGCGCATCGCGTCGTAGCGCGTTCAATTTGGTCTTCACGTGTTTTTGCATACGTCGAAATAAATGGTTTTTCACGCCGTGCGCACGCCGGCCACGCCGGTTACGGCCAAAACGCCGGCAGTCACAAAGCTAATCGGAGCCGAAAAGCACATAGATTGCGACCAGTATAACACAAAACCCGCCAAAGGCGGGTTTTGTGGAAAGGGTTAGGCGCGTGTCACGTTGACAGCGCGGGGACCCTTGTCGGAATCCTCGACGTCGAAGGAAACGGCATCTCCGACCTTGAGGTCGTTGAAGTCAAGATCCGAGAGGGACGACATGTGGAAAAACACGTCTTTGTCGCCGCCTTCCGGGGTGATGAAGCCGAATCCCTTTTCCGTGAGCGTTTTGATCGTTCCGGTCATAGGAATGCTTAGATGAGTAGTCCGCAACCTCTGCCGTTTGCGGAAACTCGACCACTGATCCGCGTCCTGGCTGTATTGCTTGGCTGCAATATAGCGGAAAAGCCTGAGGTTGTCAATAGGGTTATCCCCCGTGCTACACTATGGCCGTATGACTTATCGAAAAGCCATTGCTACCGGAATTGCCGTTTATGCCGTGAATGCCATAAGTTTGGGGCTCGGATGGTATAAAATGTTCCCAAATATCGATATTCCACTTCATCTTGGAGGCGGTCTTGCGGCCGGAATGTTCGCGATCGCGCTCCATGACGACTTCAAACGCCGGCACCAGGTCGGGCGAACGCCAGCTTGGTATGACCTGCTGTTTGTTCTTGGATTCGTTGCCCTGGTTGCGATTGCCTGGGAGTTCCATGAGTACGTCTTGGATCGAACCATTGTCACGCGTTTTAACTTTGCCATCAATCAAATGTCCGTTGCGGACACCATCGGTGACTTTTTGAACGGGCTCATTGGCGCGTTCGTCGGATTCAGTGCGTTCGGACGAAAAAAACGCGCTTAGGTACCAAACGCCGGCGGTTTGCGGGAAAGAATACCGAAGAAAAACGTCACCGCGGCCGTTATCAAAAACGCGATCCAAAACTGGAACGCGGCGCCAAGCGAGAGCAACACCGCGAGCAGAATGACGCGCCCCAGCGAGAGCGCCATTTCGCGCAATACCGTGTACTCATCGACGTAATGCCCCGCGTCCGCGGCCTTCGCGTACATAAGCGCCTCAAACGGCGTGCGCATGAGAATGAGGGCAAAACTATGCAGGGTTCCGAACAAAATAATGTGCGCGACCGAGCTCACGAACGACTTTAGGATCCAGCCAATGGCGGAAAGATTCATCCCGAATGACAAAAGGCGTCCGCGATGCTTTTCGCGGTCTACCAGATGTCCGACCAATATTTGAATGGCAATACTCAGTAATCCGACCGCCGTCGTCACCATGCCGGCTTGCACGTATTCTCCGCGAAGCAATTCGAACAAAAATACGGGCCAAACGAAAAAACCAACCACGCTCTCCGCACCTTCCGCGGCGAACGTCATGAGAAATCGTCGTCTTGCCGGCGCGAATAGTTCCCGAAACGTCTGAAGGAATCCAAACTCATACTGTTCTTCCGTCGCACGAACTCGACCAATCGGTACGAGCGAGGCAAAAACGACAAGCAGCGCGGACAAACACAATACCGGATACCCATACGTTTCGATCACCCATCCCGAAAACGTTGGGAGCACCACCCCGACGAGCGAGCCTGCCGCCGCGATCGCGCCAATCACAGTTCCCAGCCGGTGTCCTCTTCCCTCTTCCGCGAACTCCGTGTGATATGGAACCCAATAGATAACATGCCAGGTGGAAATCGCCAAAAGACTTGAAATGACCACGGCCCGAACCGGAATGTACTCGGCAAGCGCAAGGGTAAGAAAGAAAAAAACATACAGCATTGTGCCAAGTCGCAATGCGTTTTTCATGCCGATGCGCGTCATCACCATCGCGCCAAGCGGTTCCAACAATCCGGCAAGCAGGTAATAAGCGAACGCGTACCACAACACGGCCGACATGTTCCGGTCGAATAACTGGTACAGAAACATCGGAAGGAACATTCCGAGCATGGCCGCACCGGTCTGGATGAGAATGCGGTGCCAGGCAAGCGCGGACAACCCCTCGCGAATGCCCGAGGCACGCGCGGGCCTCGGAAATGGCGTGGAGGAAACGCGAACGGTCATACCTGAGCGATGGTACGCTTTCTCAGGATGAAAAGCCACCAAACGCAGGCAAGCAGGGCAAGAATAGTCACAAGCGTTGTTTGTAAGTTGAGCATCTGATAGAACGCTGCCCAGGCGCTTCGTGTGACGAAGAAGGATTTCACCTCTCCTGGTATGCTCTTTACTTTGGCTTCCGGATCAACTGAAACGGAATAGATCGTATGCTCGCCCGGGGTCAATTCGGCCGTATCCTGCGAATGGGAGATGCTCCACACGCCATTGTTATCTGCTATTGTCTGGTAAATGAGCGCTTGGGCGCTATGGATGTAAACGACCACATGACTATTCGGAACGGCCGTGCCGCTGAAAATGAACCTATTTCCATCGAGCGAGGCCGCGCTCAGAACAACTTCTGGAGCCAAAAGTCCCGGGAGAACGACAGCCTCTGTCTCCTCACGAATAATTTCTGCGACGGACACCGGAGGCGTTGTGGGCGTAAGAACCGGAACGGATGGCAGCAGCAATCCAAGGACCGTTCCTTCGCCGACGCCTGGTTTCGGCATGACTGATACGGGAGGCTCAATCACGTTCAACGTGACTGTCGCCGGATTGCTCGTATTTCCTGCCGTGTCCGTCGCGCGCGCAACGAACGTATGCGCCCCAAGGTCAAGCGCGAACTGATTCGGAAGCAGATATCTCCAGTTACCGTACTGGTCCGCTGATGTCACGAATGCGTATTGACCATCGACGACAATCTCGACGGCGCTAAGCGCTTCTGCCGTTCCGACGATCACGGGAGTCGTTTCAATGGTTTCAGCGATTCGTTGGCTTGTGATGATCGGTCGGCTCGGCAGAGTCATATCAACGGAAAGGTTGACTGCGATCGAACGCTCGCTTTCGTTGCGAGACGAATCAATCGCCCGAACGGTCAGCCGATGTTCGCCCTCGGCAAACGAGAACTCCTGCGAGAATCGCCCCGTGTATCCCGTGACCTGATCCAAACGCGCGACGAGATTGTCGTGATCGTAGAGATCGACGTTCGACAATGGTTCGGCCAACCCTGAAACCAAGACCATGGCTTGATTCGTTGGAGTCGAAAGCGATGATAATATCGGCTGGACCGGAGCGACCGCGTCCGAAAGCCCGGCAAGACCGCCTCCACCGCCGCCGCCCGTTGCCTCGACCAGCGTGTATACATTGATGTCGTTCGTAGTGGTTTCATGTCCGAACGCGTCAACCGCCCAAATCTTTCCGTAAAAATCCGCGTCAAGCGAGAGACCCGTGATCACGGTCGCGTCCGTCAACGCGTCGGCCAAATTCGCGTCGTCGGTCACGCCCCATCTGGAAGCAGATCCTGTTCGATCCTGGACATCCGCACGGTTCGCGCCATACCAAAGCTCATAATGGTCGAAGTGCCCGTCCGTCGCCGCAGTCCAGTGCAATGTCACAGACGTCGCACCGCTTGAAAATGTACTCAGGTCAGCCAGCCCGACAGGATCGGCCGTATCAAGCGCGAAATCACCGGATTCAAAGTTCGGACTCACGTTGCCGAATCTGTCCGTTGCAGTCATTCGAACACGCATGTTGGCGACATCCTGGCCGTTGAAATCCGTTCCTGCGTACCAGGCAATCGTTTTTCCAGCTCCGGTCGTAATTCCCGACCCAACATCGCCAATCATGGAAGTGCGCGCGACCGTCCAGGTGAATCCTCCATCATCGGAAACGTCGACGTTCACATTCAACGTGCCATCGGAGTCATCTGCCAGGTCATAGGTTAGCGTAACCGTATCCGCTCCCGCATCCTGAACGGCCAAGAGACCGGAGATCACCGCGGCGCTCGTATCAACGACGAATGATGAGGACTCGACATAGAACCCCTGGTTCGCGAAGTAATCCTTTGCCCGAACTCGAACTCTCATGTCAGCCCCGGCCTGACCGTTGAAATCCGTTCCGGCCTCCCAGGTGAATAACTTTGAGCCTGTGGTCTGGCCGGAACCAATGTCGCCGAAGTAAGTGGTTGCCAGCACGCTCCAGGTAGCGCCGCCATCCGACGAAATACCGAACTCAACGAACGACCCTCCGGGCGACAAATCGGAGAGTGCATAGTTGACGACGACCTGACCAGTTCCGACCGTTTGCGAGGCAGACACGCCGCTCACCACGGCCGACTTCGCGTCCGCGGTAAAATCGGACGATTGCACCGCGCTTCCGACGTTGTCGTAGGCGTCGGTTCCTTGGATCTCGACGCGCAGCGCGTCGCTTTCCTGACCCGCAAAATCAACTCCCGCGTCCCAGGTCACGGTCCGGTCATCCCCGGCAGAGACGCCCGCGCCCACATCGCCGGAAAGCGTTGTTACGGGAGCCGTCCATGTCGCGCCGCCGTCATCCGAAATGACGAGCATCATCTCGTTGTTTCCCGGCGTATCTTCGGCGAGGTCATAAAAAATCGTCACGTTCGTGGTGCCCGGCGCCTGGCTCGTCCGGATGTTTGAGATTACCGGTCCGACCGTGTCGACCGCGAACGCCGATGATGTCGCCACGTTGCTATCAGCCAACGTGTCGGTCGATTGCAAACGCGCGTACACGGTCGAATCCCCGGTGTTCGTCAAATCCGATGCAATGTCCCAGGCGAAAACGTAGCTTAATCCAACGGACGAGAATACGAGGTCACTCACCCCGTCCGAACCGACGCCCGATTTCTCGGTCATGACATGCCATGTCGCGTTATCCGTCGAATATTCGAACACGGAAAGGTCGTTGGTGTCGTTTTGCGCGTCCGTCCCAATGTACTCGATGAGCGCATAGTTGCCACCCGTGACCTGCGCGGCCGCGGTAATGGAAACGCTCGGAGCCGTGTTGGCAATGGACGCGGAGGCCGACAAAGCGCTCTCGCTCGACGCCGCGTACGCCGCGTCGCTGACGTTTCGGGATTTTACCTGAAACGCATAGGTCGCGACCGGCGACGTCAACCCGGTGACGGTCACCGTTCCCCATGCGGCCGTCGTCTGCCAATCCTCGGCAACGTCGAGGCTCCCGTCTGCCTGGACAAAGCGATCCGTCGTCGTTTCATGGATGGCGTATTCCAGACCGGCTGTTTCGGAAACGTTCGGCAGAACCAGAACGTCCACGGACGTATTTTCCGGATTTCCTACGGTCGGCGCCTGCGGTACGTACGGCTTCACGTATTTTACGGAGGTCGTGACCGACACGTTTTCGTTCGTGACGGAATGCCCGTAATCATCGGTGTGCACGATCTTCACCCTTGAGACGTAATCGTCCCCGTCGAGCGTGGCACCGACCGCCGTGTCCTGGTTTGACGGAGATGCCGTATTTCCGATCCCCGACGTACCGGCAAAATACGCCCCGCCGTTTATCGCCACATAAAACTCGTTGGTATCCGGATTTGTCTCGGAAAACGACCCTTCGACGGAAACGACCGAATCGCCAGCTTGCGGCTGTGACGCCACATCTGCCAAGACGTTCGAGGACGGCGCAACGGTGTCAAGGACGAAATTCGATGATTCGACGTTCGCGCTCGCGTTCTCGTACGGATCCGTCGCGCGAATGCGCACGCGCATCGTCGAGAGATCCGTGCCCGGCGCGTCCGTGGCCGCGTCCCATGTGATCGCTTTCCCGTTGCCGGCCGTGATACCGGCCCCGACGCTTCCGGCCACGGACGTGTCCGTCACGGTCCAGGTGGAGCCGCCGTCATCCGAGATGTCGAGCAAAACGGTCGACGCCCCGCTATCCGCAAGGTCATACGTGAAGACCACGGAGTCGGTGCCGAGCGTCTGGACGGCACTCACGTTCGAGACGACCGGCGCCTTTGTATCCACCACAAACGACGCGGAGGACACGTTCGGGCCCGCGTTGGCGTACGTGTCCGTCGCGCGAACGCGGACAACCATGCCTGCCTGCTCACGATTTGGAAAGTCCGTTGCCGCGTCCCACGCGACGGTCTTTGAAACGCCCGATGCCACGCCCGCGCCGACGTCGCCGGAAAGGGTGGACGTCGCCACTCCCCAGGTCGAACCAAAATCCTCGGAGATCTCAATGACGACCGTGGAATCGTTCGCGTCGGAAAGGTCGTACTCGATCGTCACCGTGTTCAGACCCGCGTCCTGCGATGCCGTCACGTTGCTGACGCCCGGAACCTTCGTGTCAAGCGCGAAGTTCGTGGACGACGCGTTCGTTCCCGCGTTTCCGAACGCGTCCGTCGCGCGGACGCGGACGCGAAGGTCGGTCTGTTCCTGATTTGCAAAGTCCGAAAGCGCATTCCACGAGATCGTCTTCCCTGTCCCCGAAGAAACGTCTCCGCCCACGTCGCCGCTCACGCTCGTGTCGGCCACGTTCCAGGTGGAGCCGCCGTCATCTGAAATATCAAGCTCGACCGTACCGGTCGACAGGTCCGTTAGCGTGTACGCGAAGGAAACAATACCAGAACCGAGCGTCTGTTCGCCGACCACCGAGGAAATCGCCGGTACCTTCGTATCAACGGCGAACGGACTCGACGTGGTGATGGCGCTGCTCGACGTGCCGTCATTCGCCTGCAATCGGACATAGGTCGTGGAATCCTCCGTGTTTGCCAAATCCGTGCCCACATCCCACATGAAATCATGCGCGCTACCGGCATAGCCGAAGGAAAGCCCGGTCGTGCCGTCGCTTCCCACGCCCGTCTTTTCGGTCATGTCATACCACGTGGTGCCATTGAGGGAATATTCCGCCGTGATGACATTGGAATCCTCGCTCTCAAGATCCGATCCCGTGTAGTTGATCGTGACATATTTTGAGCCGTCCGTGGTCTGCGCGACCGAATCAAGGACGATCACCGGCGACTGATTGGCAGAAGAGGCCCCGCCGGAAAGCGCGCTTTCGCTCGACGCCGCGTGCGCCGCGTCGCTCACGTTACGCGAAACGGTCTTGAACTCGTACGTATACGAGTGATTCGCAAGCCCGCTCGCCGTCACCTTGCCAGACGTACCCGTCCCGTTTCCCCACTCCCCGCCGCCCGTTCCAAGCGCCTGCCAAGCCACGCTGGCGCCGAGCGTACCGTCCGATTGCACGTACGCGTCCTGCGTGGTCTCGTACACGGCATATTCCAACCCGTCCGTTTCCGACGCGTGCTTGTTCACGGTCACGTCTACCATGCCGACCGTCGGATTATCCACGGTCGGCGCCGGCGGCGTGTACGGTTTCACATATTTGTACGCCGCGGACGGCGAGACGTTTTCGTTGTCGACCGTTTGTCCGAAATCGTCCGCGTGCACGATCTTCGCCTTAGAGACATAGTCGTTGCCGTCGAGCGTCACCCCGGTGGCAGTCGCCTTGTCCGCGGGCGTCGCCGTGTTCGTCTGCCCGTCGGTAACCGAACCATAATCGCCTCCGTTCAACGCGACATAAAAGCCGTTCGTGTTCGGATTCGTTTCCATGAACGAGCCGCCAATGAGTACCGTGGTGTCACCGCCATTCGGCTGCGCCTGCAAATCGGCAATAACGTTGACAGTCGGATTGACCGTGTCAATCGAGAAATCGCCAGACTCAGTATTCGCGCTTTGATTCTCAAACGGATCCTTCGCCCGGACCCGAACGCGCATGTCCGCCTGTGATTGCTCGTCAAAATCGGTTCCTGCCTCCCACGTAATGGTCTTCGCGCCGCTGGCAACGCCCGAACCCACATCGCCTGACACGGCCGTGTCCGCAACCGTCCAACTTCCGCCTCTGTCCTCCGAGATATCAATCTCGACCTGCGAGACGTTTTGATCCGCCAGCGTATATGTGACGACAACGTTCGTGGATCCGGCGCCATGGGCGGCGCTCACGCCCGTCACTCGCGGGGCCAGCGTATCCAAGGAGAAATCGCCGGTGGAGCCAATGCCGGCGTTCGAATATGAATCCGTTGCCGTAATCCTCACGCGCATGGCCGTCTTTTCAAAGCCGTCATAATCAGTCCCGGCGTCCCAGGCGATCGTCTTTCCGCTCCCGGACCCGATGCCCGCGCCAAGGTCGCCAGACGCTGAGGTCGTCGGAACGACCCATGTGGACCCCCCGTTGCTCGAGATGGCGAGCGCGACCGTGACATTCCCGGCGTCCTCGGAGACATCGTAGTGAAACGTGAAGGTCTTTGCCCCGCCGTCCTGGGCCGCGGTCACGTTGGTGACGGAGGGGTCGTGTGTGTCGAGCGTGAAGTTCGACGATTCGGCATTGGCGCCCTGGTTGCCGAACGTATCGTTGGCACGGACGCGAACGCGGATGTCGCTCTGGTATTGGTCGTCAAAGTCCGTGCCCGCGTTCCAGGTGATGCTCTTTCCCGCGCCAGACGCAATCCCGGAACCAACGTCGCCACTTACCGCGGTGTCCGCCACGCTCCAGGTGGAACCCCCGTCCTCGGAAATGTCGATCTCAACCGTGGAATTGTGCGCATCGGACAGGTCATATCCAATGGTCACGGTCCTGGCACCAGCGTTTTGCATGACGGACACGTTGGAAACAATCGGGACTTTTTGGTCAACTGCAAACGGACTCGAAGTGGCGACCGAGCCATCAGTCAACGAATCATTCGGCTTGAGTCTGACTCGAACCGCCGCGTGCTCGGAATTCGGGACGTCCGCGGCCGAATTCCAGACGAACGCGTGCGCACTCCCGCCGGACAAGAACACAAGATTGCTTACGCCTTCGCTGCCGACGCCCGTCTTTTCCGTCATAGCATACCAGTTGACGTTGTCCGTGGAATACTCATACGTCGGCAGGCTGCAAATGTCCCCTTGCCCGTCCGTACCCGTGTAGCTAACCGTGACATACTGGGTGCCATCCGTTGTCTGCGACACGCTCGAATAGGAGATTGACGGGGCCGTGTTCGTGATTTGCGCGGTCGCCGAATACGCCGATTCCGAGGAAGCCGCGTGCGCGCCGTCGTTCTGGTTACGCGATTTGACCCTAAAGACATACATCGAGAGCGGAGAGGACAGCCCGCTAACGTTCACTCGGCCTGAAACGCCAGTGTTATTTCCCCACTGTCCGGAACCCGTCCCCATGATCTGCCAAACCGGGCTGGCGCCAAGCGTGCCGTTACCCTGCGCGTACAGGCCGGTCGTGGTTTCCTGGATCGCATATGGCAAATCGGACGCCTCGCTCGCGTGCGGCACGATGGTCAGGTTCAGGTTGGTGGTCGCCGGCAAACTCAAGGTTGGTGCCTGCGGCGTGTACGGCCTCACGTACGTGTAGGCCGTTGCCGGCGAAGGGTTCTCGTTATCCGTTGCCTGTCCGAAATCATCCGTGTGTATGATTTTTACTCCGGAGACGCCATCATTCCCATCGAGCGTCGCTCCAACCGCTGTTGCCTGGTCTGCGGGCGTTGCCGTGTTCGTGGTTCCGGCCGTTCCGGCGGAATATGCCCCGCCGTTTATGGCCACGTAAAAATCGTTCGTGTCCGGGTTCGTTTCCGTAAACGAACCGCCAATAAGCACGGTCGTATCTCCGGCATTCGGCTGCGCCTGCAAGTTCGCGACGATCGCCGTGGCCGGAGAGAGCGTATCAATGGCAAAGTCCGCGCTCGCGGCGTCCGTGCCTTGGTTCATCCACTTGTCCTTTGCGCGGACGCGAACCCGAATGTCATGTTGTACCTGGTTTGGAAAATCTGTCTTCGCGGCCCAGGTAATCGTTTTTCCCGTCCCGGTCGACATTCCACTCCCAACCGCCCCGCCCACGCTCGTGTCCGTCACGGTCCAGGTGGAACCGGCATCTTCAGAGACGTCAACCTCGACGAGCAAATTGTCCGGTGTGTCGTCCGTCAGGTCATACGTGAATGCGACGTTCGTCGATTCGGGGGTCTGAACGGCCGTCACGTTTGAAACGACCGGAATCACATAATCGACCGGGGATGCGCTCGAAATCGCATACTCGCTGTTCCCCACGCCATCATTCGCGCGCAGACGCACGTAAACGGTCGAGTCATAAATGGCACCGACCTGCGACTTGGCATCCCAAACGAAGGTATGCGCCGTGCCGCCTGGCGAGGATGAGAGCCCCGTGACCCCGTTGTGGTTCGGGTCAACCGGCACCGGCGTCATGGTTGCTTGTTCTCCGGCGAATGCTCCTGTCAGCGAATACTCGTACGTCGTCAAACTGAGCGGATCACTATTGTTGTCCTGTAGGCTGTAATTCACGTACACGTATCCCGCGCCGGTATCCTGCGCCGGGGTCACGGACGTCACCACCGGCAGCGCGTTCTGCGTGTATCCGATGGCAACATTGTCCAACATAACCTGCTGGGAGCCGTCGCCTTCCAAAAATGCCTTGAATTTGATTTTGTTTGACGTCGTGGGAAACGTCGCGATGTTCGCATGTATCTCGGACGCCGCGTTATAATTGCCGGCCCCGGCCGCGGCCCACGTCGAACCGCTCCAATAATTCCACGTGGATCCATCGTCATCTGAAAGCTGATAGTAAATCTGCCCGCCGTTCTTGGTCGCGGTTTCCGCGAATGAATCCCAGGTAATGACCTTTGATGGGTTAAGCGACGCGTTCGGATAAATAGTCGGCTTGCTCGTATCGTAGCTGACAACGGTCTTTGACCAATTCACGGCAACGTTATCAAAGCCGGAAACCGTATCGCAGTCCGTTCCAGTTTGACATGTGTGATATGCCGCGATTTTCAAATAATACGTCCCGGCCGTCGGAACCTTCGAACGGATATCCACCGTGGGAATTGACGCCCAACTCGTCGCCGAGGTCAAATTTCCACTGGACCATACTTGCGTGCCAAGAACCGGATTCCCGCTTCCCGTGTCGATGAACGCGTACAGCTGGTAGGACGTTGGCAAATCGGTAACCGAGACGGACCTCCAGTCAAGGTTCAGCGTGGCCGTGTCCGGCGTGCTCGCCGTCGTGGTGAACGCCTGATACCAGTAACCGGCCGAACTGTTTTTCTTTTTTCCCGGAAGGTTGATGTCAACATGACCTGTCGGATTTCCCCCCGCGGACTGCCAATTGGTACTGTTGGTTTTACTTGGCGCATCTATCCATCCTGGCACGCCCGTCCAACCCGCCGCGCTCGCATCAAAACTGGAATTCGAAGTACTTCCGCTCGAAGCACTCCCAAGATTCTTTAGGCGCGCAACTCCACCCGTCACCTCAATCTTCGCGCTGTCGTATGTGTAATTTCCTGGCGTGTCGAATGTCCAGTCCTGCGTGTCAGCCAGCAGCTCCTGCGCGCCAAGCATATAGAACGAAACCACGCCCACGAAAAAAATCTTGAGCGCGAAAACGGCCGTCGCGCCCAACGCGGATGCCATGGTGATCTTCCTTCGCACGACATAATCCCGATATTTTCCGGCTCCCTTGCGTTCCGGAAAGACCATTCCGGATTCCTGGACCTTCTTCGGCGACACGACGAAATACAACGGGAGAGACACAAGCGCGAAAACAAGCTCAGCGAGGATGAGCGCCGTGGCGATCGCCAGCACGCGGTACCAGTCCTTCGCCTGCACCAACCGTTCCTTCAATGCGAAAACGTATCCCGAAAACATCAGGAATACGTTAAGGAATCGTTTTTCCATAGGAACGCGATTAGGATCAAAGGGTCAGGAACGTGAGAAAAACGCCCACCGACAACAAAATGATCACCGACCAATTGGCCAGCACGTCGACGTTTCTTATAACCATGTCCAGGAAAGTCGTTCTCACTTTGAAATATTGTTCAGACGAGAAATCACTGCGCGTCTTTTCTTCCTGGTCAAGCGTAAAAGTCAGGATGGAATGATTTCCTTCGTTGAGCTTGAAATTTTCATTGAGGTGTTCGATCTTCCAGTTTCCATTCTGGTCCGCCTCCCCCGTGTATACGGCCGTCTGCAGGTCGGAAAGGAGCAAAACAACGGTCGAATTTGGTGCCCCGGTCCCATAAAAAACGAAGTCCTTGCCACCGCTCTTCCGTACTTGCGTCAATTCTGGAACGATCAGATCGGAGGAAATCCTTGATGCCTGAATGTCGGATTCTGCCGCGACCGTTTCCATGTCCACCGTCAACAGATCCGGCGGACGCAGCTCAGACACGCGATAGAGCTGAGGCGTTCCAAGCACGGTCGGCGCCAACAAGATAAGCAACAGTTTGACGAGCCAAATGGCCAAAAAAATACCGACTCCCGTTAGCGTCAGGATTCGACGAAGGTTATAGTCAAAAATGATCTTCGAATAACTTCCCCGCTCCTCAAAATAAGCTGTAATCTTCTGCGGTTTTAGGTTTAGGTAAAGGGGAAGCGAAAAGAATGCCAGAATAAGCTCCAGACAAATCAGAACGAATACGTTCCCCACGGCTGCCAGGCCTTCCTGGCTGACCACCCTTTGCTTGCGCTGGTAAATGCGATTGGATAATCGCAGCACCAGGTTCAGCCAAGCGTATCGCATAAGTTGAGGCCGCTTATCCTGCCAATACCTTTTCAACTTTTTTGGCCAAGTCGGACAAATTCGTGTCCGATTTCACAAAATAATCCATGGCACCAAGCTCTTTCGCCCTATCAATGTCTTCCTGTGTTCCCAAGTTTGACAAAACGATCACGGGAATCCTGGCAAGCTTCGCATTGGACTTCATGTTCTTCAGGTACTCGAACCCATCCATCTTGGGGATGATTAGGTCGAGGAGAATCAAACCCGGCTTCATGCGCTCGGTCATCTTGAGCGCGGACTCGCCATCGGTCGCGGTCGCGATGGTATAATTTTTTTTTTGAAAGGTGAGGTACAGCGCGCGCAACAAAATCTCGTCGTCCTCGATGATTAACAAAATCTTTTTTTCCGCGCCTGTTTTCATATTAGACGCCCAATCGTTTCTTGACGAAATCGACGATCTTTTTCACCTCGACGTTCGACTTAATGAAATACTCCTCCGCACCAAGCGCCTTTCCGGAACGAATATCGCCCTCGTCCCCGAGATTCGAAAGAATAACGACCGGAATCTTCTCCGTCGCTGTGTTCGCCTTCAATTGTTTCAACACGGCAAAACCGTCGATCCCTGGGATGATCAGGTCGAGGATAATCAAATTCGGGGAAAATGACTTGACCGTATCGGCGACCTCAAGACCATTCTCGACCACGGATACCAAAAATCCTTCCCGTTCGTGTTTCTCTACGAGAATTTTTGCCAGGAGAGCGTCGTCTTCCACGACTAGCACCCGTTTTTTTATACTCTTTTTTCCAAACATAGATTTCAACTGCATTATACCCAGTCTTTCGTCAATTCGCAACGCATCCGCATAACCGAAATTTGAAACCTCGGGACTAGCATTTATTTCAGATGCATGGTATAACCTTCGCCTTCTATGGCACAGGGAAACGTCGTCATTAGATTCGAAGAAGTGACCTTCGGATATTCGAAAGAAAACCTCACCCTTGACGAGGCGAGCTTTTCAATTCGAGAAGATGCAAAACTTACGCTCATGGGCCAAAACGGGGCCGGAAAGAGCACGCTTTTTAAGCTCATCACGGGCGAATTGAAGCCGGACAAGGGCGGCGTACACGTGCTGCCCGGCACGACGATCGCGGTCGCGAAACAGGTCATGGCGCGCGAATCCATGCAGGAAACGATCCGCGGCTACTTTGCACACGCGTTCGCGGAAACGCCATACAACCTCGAAAAGCGCATTGCCGACACGCTCGAAATTGTCAACCTGTCAGCTCCGCTCGATAAGCCGGTCGGAGATTTCTCCGGAGGCCAGCAGGCCCGCCTGCTGCTCGCCTACGCGCTCATCCAACAGCCGGACGTCCTTCTGCTCGACGAGCCAACCAACAATCTTGACCGCGACGGCATCGACCACCTGACCGCGTTTCTCATCATGTACCCGAAAACCGCGCTCGTGATTTCCCATGACGCGGACTTCTTGAACAGCTTTACCGAGGGGGTGCTGCACCTCGACGCATACACGGGAAAAATCGAAAAATACGTCGGGAACTACACGGACGTGGTAGAAGAGATCGCCGCGCGCGTGGAACGGGACCGTGCGAAAAACGCGCAGCTCCTCAAGACCATCCAGGACCGCAAGGACAAGGTAAACTTTTTCGCGCACAAGGGAGGAAAAATGCGCAAGCTCGCAAGCAAGCTCAGGGAGGAGGTCGCCGTGGCCGAGGAAAACATGGTCGGCGTGCGACGCGACGACCGCACCATTGGCGCGTTCGCCATTCCGGCCCAGCCGTTTTCGGAACCGATCGTCTCCCTGAAGGCGGTCAAGATAATCCAAAACCATGAGCCGCACCGGGCTGACATGGACCTGACGCTGCGCCGAGGAGCCCATTTGATCATTGCCGGACCGAACGGCATCGGGAAAAGCACGCTTCTGCGCACGCTCGCCGACGGCAATGATCCGGACGCAACCATTGCCGGGAACGTAAAGGTCGGCTACTACCGGCAGGATTTCTCCGGCCTGGACTTTTCGGAAACGGCCTATGCATCGCTGGCATCTGCCATGGACCAGCCGGACAACGAGACAATCCGCCGCACCGGAGCAAGATTTTTACTCGATGGCGATGCGCTTGCCACCCCGGTCGGCGCGCTCTCAGAAGGACAAAAAGGGCTCCTGTGCTTCGCGCGATTCGTCCTACAGGAACCGGGGCTCCTCATCTTCGACGAGCCGACCAACCATATCAACTTCCGCCATCTCCCGGTCATTGCGAAGGCGCTCGACGATTACGAGGGATGCCTGATCGTGGTAAGCCACGCGGAAGATTTCGTAAAACAGATTCGCTTCGACCAAACGCTTGACCTTGCCACGCTTATCAAATAACACACATATGGAAAAATTCTATAACACGACGGCCGCGGATCGAAAGGGCGGCAAGGGAGGCTACAAGGGCGGCAAGTCGTATGGCGGAGGAAGCGGCGGAGCCTGGAAGCGCGGCAACGCTGGTGGGAGTGACGAGCGACCGGACATGCATCCGGCAACCTGCAGCTCCTGCGGAGCGGCCTGCGAGGTCCCGTTCAAGCCGAACGGCAAAAAGCCGATTTTTTGTCGAAACTGTTTCAAAAAGGGCGAAGGCACGGACCAGCGCTACGACCGATCGAGCGCACCGGGCAAACCGGCCTACGTAAGCACTCCGCGCACCGGCACCGAAGGGATTGAAAAGCAGCTGAAAGCCCTCAACGAAAAGATGGACTTGATCCTCGAAGCGCTCATGGAACCGGATGAGGATGAAGATGAGGCGAAGGGAGAGTAAATGCATAAGGCGAACGGGCAACCGTTCGTTTTTTGTACTTAATTTAGCTAAATTAAGCCCCTTCCCCTCTTGACAAAAGGGGTAATTTGTGGTATCCTATCCCTCCGATCGCGAACAACGCGGTCGTTTTGTTTTGGCGGCGAGTCCACATAACCCATGATTCTTATGACCATGAACGCTTGGATGGAGCAACTGTCGACGGCCCTCATGCTGGTGTCCCTGGTCACGGGCCAGCCCCTGGCCATACAGGCCGAACAGGCTGGTTCTGCCCTTGAGACAATCGAAATCGCTGCCGTCGATACCCCGGATCCCACGGTACAGGACGTCCTTCTTGACGTCTGTGAGTCCCGTAGCTATGGACAGGACTGCGCACAAACCCTGCTTGGAATGCTTTGGACCGAGTCCAACAACATCTCCACCGCCATTGGCGACAATGGCAAGGCGCGCGGGTACTTCCAGATTCACTACAAGCTTCACGGGATCACGGTCGAATGTGCGGAAGACCTCGCCTGTTCCGCCGACTGGACGATTTCGTACCTGGAACGCAACAGCTACCCGAAATATGTGAGCTACGCCGTGCAATGCCACAACAGCTGCAACGCCGGAAACGGTTACGCGGCCAAGTCGCTGCGCAACGGCGCCCGCCTGTGGGATGAACCGATGGCCATCCACCAGGCAGCCCCAATCGTGCTCGCGATGAAATAACGAGAGGAGCCCGGATGGAGGGCCTCAGCCCGGAATCCGGACAATGTTTAATTGAGCTCCGTACTAATTCTGTATGAACGGTCGTCTGAACTTACCTTGAGTGTGAAATTAATCTTTTTTCCACGCACTCCGTATGTGCACCGAATATTCTTTGCATTCATGGCTAAACTGAACATGTCAACGACTTCTGGGGATGCCTCAAATACTCCGTCTACAAGCTCTTCTTGAATCAAAGACATATCGATACGCATATTCTCCATTGCCAATAACAGGGTCTCCAAATAACGATCCCCAATCGCTTGACGCTCCTCTGGACCCATTTTATCAGCACCAAAGATAAGAGACCGCGAATCACCATATAGGCTTTCAAGCTCCTTGTAGAGATTGTCAATATCTTTATGCGTATCAAATACCTCCTCTGAAGTTGTTTTATAGAGAGCATATTTAGCAAAAAATGGCTTTTCTAATTGCTCTAGCTCATCCATAATGCCAACTGCACGGTCTTGAATCGCATCAATAACAGCTGAAGGAAAGAGGTTGTTTTTATGTTTTGCCTGTAACGCCTTGACACGTTTACGAACATCAAGGATGTCACGAATATCGACGCGTCTTTTTTTGTAAAAATCAAACCAAGAATCTATAGCCTCTGGAATATTTTCCCAGTGCACTGTCATTAAATGCGCTGTTAGTAGTCTTCGTTCGAAATAATCCAGTTCTTCACCCGAATTATCTACAATGGCTTGCTTTACGCTTTCAAGGTCATTTCGAAGTTTTGCGAGTTCTTGGCCAGAAAAGGTTTCATCATACCCATTCTTTAGGCGGGAAACGGCTTTATAAATAGAAGACCCGCAGTAAAAAGCCAGAAGTTCATCTTTCATGAGTTTGATCCTTTTGTCACAGGACCATGAATTTTCAAATTCCTTTCTCTTGTCCCATGTATCATATTTATAGCCTTGTGTCCATGTAACAGATCCTCGCACTGTATTAAATTCTGCGTGCTGCCACTCGTGCCTCAATGTACTTAGAACATCTTCGCTGTCTAACTCGCCTCTTGGGCCACACATCTTTACAAGTATATGTCGTGAACAATGTAAACCGACTGTATATTCATGGCTTTCTTCACTATCATCTACAGTGCGCCGTTTTTCTATGCTCCGCGCATAGACTTCAAAATCATCAGGATCTTTAAAAACAAGCGCTGAATAGTCTCCAATGTGGGAAAGCCATATGAGATCCTTCGGTTCGGTGCCTGTTTGCTTATTGAATAGGAGGTCTCCTGCTTTTGTCGGGTTTTTACGCAACTCACGGTCATCATCGGTCAAGCGAGCATCTGATATTTTCATATTTCCACGTCTTAGCATGGATGCCTTGAGGAGTGCGTGTTCACCTTGGCGATGTGTATCTGTAAACAAAACACCGTAGCTTGGAGGATTGTCAATATAGCTATTGGGATCAGAATTCAGTTGAGCATCGATGTCCATTACATAATCTCTTTCAATACGCGCATCCATCTCTCTTCGTGCAAACAAGACCAGTTCAGACTCATTCTCCCTCATGTAGTATCGAGCTATCGTCTCCGCATGTTTTCCAAGAAGCTTTTTTTTCGTTTGCTCGGACAGACCATCTAACTCGTCAAGATATTTCTCTGTATTTAAACCACCAATAGCAGGGCCATCTTTTTCAAGCATTGAGGCAAAATGTATTTTGAAAAGGTTCTTATTTCGACTGCGAAGGCTATTCATAAAATCTTCCACACCTAGCAGTTGCATGAGTTCCTGCGAATGCTCTTCTATAAATGTTGTTGATTGAAGAAGTAGAGAATGCGTTTTTTCTCTCTTTGAAGAGCCCAGGTAGTAGCTAATTAACTCATATGCCTCATCACTGTCGTCTCGACTCACCTTCCTTAGGAGTTCTAGGAAACGTTCCGCATTATCCTTATTCGAATAAGCATTGTTTCCATCCAAAATTTTGTCTAATTCTTCATAGACCTTTCCAAAATCTGGTGTTGACTGCTCATGTCTTGGTGCTGCTTCTGAAAAACGATTCATAAAGAAAGTGTGGTGGTCGGTCGTTACTTGTAACAAGTTAGCTGATAAGACATAAAATGACCAGTTTTAACACTGATCGTCCCATGTGGCTCAACGTGTGGATACAGAACTAAGTTTCGAGGAGTTCGCGTTCTCAATCCGCACGTGCCGAAAAGGCCTTTGGACCTAAGGCTTCAAGGGTTTCTTGCGAAGACGGAACACGAACTGATCGCCCGCACTCCACCAGTCCGCCGGCTCCGCCCAAGCGTAGGAGAGCCACGACCCGCCATCACCGCGCCCCACGCGGAAGACGTACGGGCGGGCGGGCGAGTCGGAAATTTGTTTCATGCCGACGCAAACATATTCGTTCATCGGCTGGGACGCGACCTTCTTGGAATTTGGCATAGACGTTCTCGACGCCTTCCGGTAGGCGGTCAAAAATACCGGGCTCAAGTTTTCCGACGTAGGCCTTGGTCGACTCGTTGATTTGATCAACCGAATGCGCGATTTGGCTTTCAGTACACTCGAAGACGACGAGCATATCTTCTTCCGGATTCCGTGCACCGCGGAGCTCAGCGACACGAGGATCCTTTCTGTATCCGAATCCTTCGATAGTAGCGTTGATCTCGTACTTCATAATCCTCGCAAATGATCCGCTGCCTCGACGAGCTTGGTCGGAAAGTCCTCATCCATCTTATATACCTTGAATCGGTATTTCTTGGCCTGCGTTTCAAAATGATCACTGAAGTGCGAAACCATCCTTCCAACCTTCAAAAATGTCTTCTCCCTTTTTGTCCCGACAATCAGCCAATCATTCGGCGTTGTACTCTTTTTTACATCCCTGGCAAACGCGTTGGGATCGTGCCTCGTCAGAAACACGGCTCTGACATTTTTCTTGCCATATTTGTTCACAAGCCTGGACGCAAGGCCCGGCTCGATATGATACCCCTCGATGACGTAGTCGTTCCCATCGTTCATCTCGCAAATAGCCGCCATGTCGATTGCTGGGGCCGTTGCCATTGCCTGCCGTCTCAGGATACGTACAATTTCTTGCGGGGAGAGTTTCCCATAGAACGCGTCATTGGTTTTATGCGTTCTCCGTAAAAGCGAATACGGATGTGCCCTCTTCCATTCCGCACGGGACATATACTCTCCACTGACAACCTCCAGCATGTCAGTGGAAATCCAAGGAATGCCGAATTTCTTCGACATGCTTTTTGCGAGTGTTGTTTTTCCACATCGCGGTGGGCCGCCAATCAGATAGATCATATTTTCGGAAGACATAGTTTCAATTCCCACCCATGGTATAACAAAATCCCCCTCAATTAAATGGAGATATTGTTGGCTGCGAATACTGAAGAAGTTCAAAACCGCCACCCATCTATTTGATAATCTTCTCGCCACGGATGATGCGAATGAAAACGACGATGATCGCAATCACTAAAAGGATATGGATGAAACCGCCAATAGTCGACGGAAACGACGTGTGATATCCAACGGTTGAAACAGCCGCATCGCCGATGGTATGGATCGCTGGTGTGGACAGAACATGACAATTCCATTCTCTAAACGTCATCTTATAGCGGCCAAACCACGGGGAGTGTGCCGGTAAATGGGTAGCTTCCAAAAAGGACGTCTGCCACTCCTTCACCCTCACTTCCAGGCAACCATGCGGCTATGACAGCGTCCCAGTCATCCACGTAAGCGCTGATATCCAACGGTCGGCCGGAAACAATAATAACGACGATCTTCTTACTTATCGCTTTTACATTATTGATTGCCTGCAGATCGTCATCAGAAAGCGTTGGGTGTTCATTGTCTCCCCATCCTTCGGCGTAAGGAGTTTCTCCAACCACAACGATTCCCATATCAGCAGATTCCACTTCCGGAGAAAAATCTCCTGCCTGACGATAATCAACTTTGGTCTGTGATGATACCGCGTTCTTGATCCCTTGTAGGATCGTTGTGCCAAGAATCCAATTTCCATCAATTCCTTGCCACTCGATCGTCCAACCACCGGATTGTCGTCCCAAGTTGTCTGCGGCTCCTCCGGCAACCACAATCTGCGAAAGTGTTTTTGAGAGAGGAAGCGTCTGCTGTTTGTCTCGTAGAATCACGAGAGATTTACGGACAGCTTCACGTGCGACCAGACGATGTTCGCTCGAACCGAATTCATTCAAAGAAGGATCCGAAGGCGGTTCTTGATCGAAAAGACCGGCAGCGAACTTCACGCGAAGAATCCGACGAACCGCATCATCCAAACGTTCCATGGATATATCACCGCTATTGATTGCTCGTCGCATTTCCATTGTAAAAAGTCGGTAGTTATAAGGCAACATCACCATGTCCAAGCCAGCATTTATCGCTGTGACCAGCGCATGATATTTACTGCCCGGAATTTCATATATCCCGTACCAATCAGAAACCACAAATCCGTCAAATCCAAGTTCATCTTTTATGAGATCTGTTAGAAGCTCATGGTTGGCTACTAATTCGACACCATTCCAAGTCGCGTGACCGACCATGATACTTCCTACTCCCGCACGTATCGCACTTACGAACGGAGGAAGATGAACGGATCGTAAAGTTGCCTCATCTATCGTGATTTCCCCTTGATCTATCTTAAAATCGGGATTAGTGGATGTACCCCATACCATTGCCCCCGTGCCTAAGTAGTGTTTGGCTGTCGTGACAATAGCACTTGATTGAAGCCCTTCTAAATACGCCGTGGCGAGTTCACTAACTCTCTCCGTATCAGAACCAAACGTTTCATACGTTCGACCCCATCGACTATCTTGAACGACGTCTACGGTTGGCGAAAAGTTCCAGTTGGCGCCCGTGGCAGACATCTCCTCGGCAGTAATTACTCCGACTCGACGGACGAGGTCTTCATCTCCGCTCGCACCAAGCCCAATGGCGTGAGGAAAAATGGTTGCCCCAAGGACATTCGCATTCCCATGAACAGCATCGACTCCATACAACAGAGGTATGGCTAAGCGACTTGAATTTGCGGAATCCTGAAAATTTGTAATCATTTTCTTCCAAGCCTCCGGTTCATTGGAATCAGGTCCTCCACCGCCGCCACTTAAAAGGGCACCAAGGTTGAAACGCACGATATCCGATGAAAAAAGAAGACTATTTTTTTCGACCAATGCGATTTGTCCAATTTTTTCATCTACCGTCATGCGGCTCAGTAAGTCGTTAACACGTTCCTCCACGGGTTGACTTTTGTCGTGATATAAAGCTTCTGCCTCAACTTTCCGTTCTCTATTCGATTGTATGTTTATCACAGCAACAATCACAACTACGAACAGAGCCGTTATCATCGCAGATAAAAATAGGAAAACTTTTTTGTTTCGAAATGGGGATATTTTTTTTCGGGAAGTACGCATAGATTATTACAGTGTAGCTGAATAAAGCAAAAATCCCTATTCAAAGGTTCAGTTTGTTTGGGCCGTGAGAGCCCACTTGTGTTTCTCCTGGAGCAATGGTTTCCTGTCACTGCGCGATGAAAGTGGGATGACGAATTCTGTTCTGAGCGACAAAGTTGAGATAGTTATGCTTTCCTGGTTTGAACTGCTCGAAATAAACCACGTCGAAATCCAAGTCATTCAATATCCCCTCAACCTCGTCTTTTTGATAGTAGCTAAATAAGCGAGGCAACGTGACTTTTTTCTGAGCCATCTGGTTGTATGCGTAAATCGTTTTGTCATCCATATAGGCTACACAGCTTGATGAACAAGATGCGATTTTTGGCTCCTGGGGCCGATCTCGCTTAGCGACTTTGGGTGAAGTTCTCTGGTATACTGCCAACATTTGTAGCTAAACACGTGTGATTCTATGCAGCTGGTAATAATCAATGGTCCGTGTGGCGTTGGAAAAAGTACGATAGCCTCGGGCCTTCACCAGAGCATACCATTATCGTTGCTCGTGGAGATCGATGCAATTCGATGGATGATCAGCCATTACAATGAACACGCGAAAGAAACGAGTGAATATTCGTACGTGACTTCATTCGCGATGATCGACGGGTACTTGAAGACCGGGCACAGTGTCATCGTTGAAAAAATGATGCGTAATGGCATGCATCTTGATCGAATGATCGAAATTGCTCAGGCAAATGGAGCTCACGCGACAGAAATCATTCTTTGGGCTCGTAAGGAGTTCGTGTTAGCACGAGCTGCGGAGAGGGGGTATCGGAAAGACAGTTTATTGACTCCTGAAAAATGCGAACGGTTTTGGCACGAAATTGATGATCTGAAGGCGGAACGACCGAATGCCATCGTCATCGATGTCGAATATCTGTCTCCGGATAAGGTCGTCGAAAAAATTCGGTCGGCAGTTAGCGATACGGATCGGGGGTTTTAAACCAAAACCTCCATATTTGATCTGCGGCAAACCATCTGGTCGAAAGGATTAAACAGAAAGTTGATCGACTGACGAAGATGATCTCAAGTCTCGGAGGACATGTGGCGACTGCGAAAGTCGCGGAGATTATGCCGGACATCGACGTGTATGCTTGCGCGAAGTACATCCTGAAAGAAGGGGCGAAGGAGGAGAAACGGGATCTAATCGGTCACATAAAGTCACAACTTCTCATCAAGGATGGGAAGGTCGCAGGACGCAAATAAAAAGATCTGCGCGAAAAAAACAATCTCATGATGATTCACGACTTCCGGTATGGTTCTGATAGAATGATGACAACAGCGAGCGCTTCACTATTTCTTCACCAGTCGGGGTATATCGTACTTACGCTATGAAAATTCTCGTCGTCGAAGACGAAACAAAATTAAATGAAAACATCGTGGAAGAATTGCGTGACCGCGGCTACGCGGTTGATTTTGGATTCGACGGTGAAGATGGAGAAAAGTTGGCGAGAATCAACGGCTACGATTTGATTATCTTGGACATCATG
>Ga0156524_107_pt1 | contig 57875 bp, 61 predicted proteins | sample RifOxyB3_FD_111919 | JGI IMG/M metagenome (GOLD analysis project Ga0156524, IMG submission 111919) | Candidatus Uhrbacteria bacterium RIFOXYB12_FULL_58_10 | reverse complement strand
TGGCACGTGCGAAGGTGTCTCATATTTGCTGATGACAAAGATGCCGGGGCAACGCCTGTCATCTGGTTGGTTCGATCTCAGTAAAAGCCAACAGGAGGCGATGTTGTCCCAAATCTCGGATCAGCTCCGACTCTTCCATAGTATTTCTTTCGATACCTACGCCATTCCTCGCCCACTTCAAAATAGTTCGTGGAAAGATGCCTTGCGCGCCTATACTGACTTACCCGAACAAGCGCCAGAGCAAGCAGACGAACGGACGCGAGCGAATTTTGCCACGCTCAGAAATTTCTATCTTGAGCACGAATCGGTGCTATCGGTCGCAACCGCACCTGTCCTCGTCCACAACGATATCCATTTTGATAACGTGCTTCATCAGAACGGAATGTTAACTGGTATTCTCGACTTTGATTTTGCTCGACAAGCACCAAGAGACTACGAGCTACGCCAGATCATAGACTTTTTTCAATCACCAAAATATCTTGTTTCAGAGCGCGACGAACCCGTTTGGGATGGCTTCGAAGCCACCGATGAGCTTCGTCTATTACGAAAGTATTATCCCGAGCTGTTTGATAGCCCCGACATGGTTACTCGCCAAAAGCTTTATCTAACCGAAACGATCGTCACTGCCATGCGTGATGGCGCGTTCTACAAGTTCAATGAAAAGGTGGAGACGTACTTCAATACCGAGTGGCTAGAGCGGGTATTGTCGTAAAAACGAAAAAAAGATGCGGTCGTTGTTTGGCGTTTTCGAGGATGCAAAAGTATAAAAAGTGTCGAAAGTTCATAAAACTTTTCTTCGCGAAGGTAAGAGAAATCCTTACCCTTGGCTTGCCGGAAGATTGCGCATTTTGCCCTGGGGGTGGGGGGTCTAAGATGCGGTCGTGGATTCTGACTGTGAATGCGTTATAACTCTGACAAAAGACAAACCCCGCGTCGAGAACGACAGCGTCCCCGAGTTGGGGCTTGTCGTCTCGCGCGGGGCGAGAGAGCACTTCAGTTGTGCTTGGCGTAGCGTCGTTCGGCGTGCTCGTTGGAACTCAGCGCCATGAGATCCCTCACGCGTTCCACGCTGATGAGGCGGAGGAAGAGGCCGATCTCGATCCCGACCATTTCGTCGAACTTCCAGTCGAAGCCGGAGCAGGAGATGATGATGTGGTCGAGGTCCATCCGCACGGCCCCGGGGTACTTGGGGTTCGCGGGGTCGGTTTCGTCTCGTGTCTGGAAGCTGGCGATGTGTTCCGGATTGGCCGCGAGACGCTCGGCCTTCTCCTGGGCGAGACGGGCGTACTTCGCCATCTTTTCAGGAGCAACCTTGCCGACGGCGACCCCGACAGCTGGGGACCACATGATACTGTCGTCTTCCTCGATGCCACGCCAGACCACGACGTAGCAGCCGGTGTCGGTGGGATCAAACATCTGTGCGAGCGACATGATGTTCCTGACCAGGCTGTCGATGCATCTGGGGTGGGCGAGCCGGTAGGCGATGGCTGAAGGACGCTTGCCAGAAAACGTGGGCATGGAGATCTCCTGGGGTGGAGAGGGTAGCGGAGGGCTGCCCTCTTGTCGTATGGAACGACAGTGAATAATGTTCTTAATAGGCCTTTTTGTCAACATTGTACTTGTTCTTTTAGTTAGAAACCATTACACTTTTCTTACAATTTAGCCTAAACCGTGCGTGAGCGCGGCATGGCAATAAAGCCAAGCAGGATACTGAACCCGTCGTTCAGCAATCCTGCTTGGTCGTATCCCGAAAGGGTTACGTTCCCCGCAAGGGGAAGAGCTGGCGGCGGGCTTTGTGTTTGCCCAATGCCGGATAAAACCCACCAAGCAGGGTCATATGAAAAAGATTTTAAGCGTGATTGTTTTAGTCGGTACGTTACTATCCTCCGTAGGTTTCCCGAACCAACAAGCGATGGCTGGCGACGACCTCGCTCAACGCCTGTCTGGCCAGATACTCTTACAGGTCGAAAGCCACGGGGAATCCTGGTACGTTGACCCCGTGACGTTAGAGCGCACCTATCTCGAAGACGGAGATGCAGCCTACCAAGCGTTGCGGGATTTCGGTCTCGGCATATCGACCGACGACTTGAATAAATTGCCCGTCGGCGTAGAGGAGCGGTTTGCAGACACGGACACGGACGGTGATAGTCTCGCGGACACGCTTGAGGAAGGGCTTGGGACGGATCCGAACGTGGCCGATACTGACGGCGACGGTTATTCCGACGGGTCGGAGGTACTGGAGACGAACACCAACCCGCTGGGGACTGGTTCCATAAAATATGACGCGTCGCTCAATAGCACACTCAGAGGCAGGATACTGCTTCAGGTGGAGTCACGTGGCGAGGCGTGGTATCTGAACCCCGCCGATGGCAAAAGGTACTACATGAAAAATGGTGATGCCGCATATCAAATCATGCGGTTCCTGAGCCTCGGCATTACGAATGCCGACCTTTCCCTCATCCCGGAAGTCGGCGAAGATGGCAACTCGACAGTAACCGATCCCGACCAGGAGTATTTTCTCAAGGTCGTGGGTGAAGAGGTTGTGTTTACTACCATCAAATTCGTGATCAACACGATTTCGCAGGAACTTTTTCTTAGCGGATCAGCAGGATTTGCGTATCCAGTGGACGCCAACGGAAATTACGACGAAGACGGACGGTTCATTATTTTGAACGTTGACGTCACGAACATCAGCGATAACGACGTGACGTTGAACGCGGATTCGTTCGTGCTTATTGAAGCCGGCGGCGACTACAAGGCATATACCGTTTTCGATGAAGTCGATGGTTACGGCGAAGACGATATAACCGGCAAGCCTATTGCTCCCGGTGAAAAAGAAAGCGGTGTTTTAGTCTTCCAGGCACCGTCTCTCGATGTCGTTGCGGGATACATCCTACCGATGGACAAATTGGGAACAAACGAAACCTATGATTTCGTAATCAACAATAGCGGGGTCATTTGCGGAGAACACCCGACGTGGACGGAGGATCAGTGCGACAAGGTGGCTCGTGGTGACGTTTGGATCGGCATGACCTATGAGATGATTCTTGTAGAGCGTGGGTTCGCAGACTCAGAAAACCTCTCAAATTACGGCGATGGCGACCAATGGCAATGGTGCTGGTTCGACGAGTCCCCGATGTGCGTCTACGACGACAACGATGATGGCATCGTCGACAGCTACAATTAGGGATTTACTGAATGTAAATAGCATTGTTGACTATGCAAGGAAAAATATCTTGGGGAATCGCCATCGTCGTTTTAGCCGTAGTCCTTCTTGGGGACTTCACGACTGGAACAAAGGCCGCGGTGGTGATCGGAGCATTCCTCCTCCACCTCATCTCGCAGCAGGATAAAAGATTCCGAAGGGTTGAAAACGCCGTCGGTATTCTTGATGACGCCACCAACAAAGAGGCAGCCAACAAGTCCATATCGTACCGAGCGGACATAATTTTGGAGCCGAACTGGCAAAAGATTATCAATGATCTCGCCAAGGACGGGGGCGTGGAACCAGAGAGGTTCGTGAAAGAAATATACGCGGACAAAAAACTAAACGTAAAGGAAGGCGAAGGGGTATTTGGGAAACTCTTCAGATTCGTGTATTTCTCCGACGGAATCTCGGGGATGACCCAGATATGGTCGGATCGACACAAGACGTTCGTCGACAAAATGGAAATTAGAGAGCGGTTATTCAGTTCCGAGGAGGGTATGAACTTCGCGTGGATTGGTCACGATAAGTACGGAGAAAATCGCGTAGGGACGAGCATCGTCATCGCCCCTCACGTCATCGGATTCCCCGAGGTGCTTCCGGATGGCGATTTTCTCGACGAGGAGAAGCTGGGCGAGGTTCCATTTTGGACGATCATTCAATTCCTTACCAACCTCGACAAGTACGTTGGGATTTGGGGATCCATGTACATGATAAAAACTTTCCCCAAGGAACTGTCTGACCTGTTCGAGAAGCATGAAATAAAATATGACCCGTGGAACTTTGAAGATTATGGCTGCGGCGGGGAGCCGAAGAAAAAGTTGGTGGAAAACGAATGGACAAAACAGAATGGAGTAGAAATCTACGACCAAAAAATGCGTGAGCAAACCTTCCAATCACCGTATCTCACCGTCCGCATCCGCATCGAAGCATTTAACCTGTAAATCAAAGCTGGCGGCATCACCGCTAACTTTGTTATCCACAGGTACGAAAAATATTCTCGGCGAAAATTGGGTCTAAGTTAAGCTATTAAAGTTTCAAGAGTATAAAAAGTGTAAAAAGTTTGGTGGATAACGCGAATTGCGCGTTATCGGACACGTCTTTACAATGAGGTGACCGAGCAATCGGCGTACCTTCACAAATGAATATTACGACCAATACCATGGAAAAACCATGACCACTTTTTCGGTTCACACCGACCGCCGTTCACTACACTGTCCGCGCCAGTATACGCGTGAAGATCATCAACCTATCATCAACATCATTACCTATCACCTCCCGCCCATTATTTCTAAACGCCAGGGCGCGAGTACCCCGCGTAACAAAGGTATATGACGATGGTACTGTTGAAGCCCGTTGATGGCCGTACGCCAAACGAGCTGGAGATCTTATTTAAAGACTTCTTGAACGAGCAGAAATTCACCCGCTGTGCCCGCCACGCCACCCTTCAGGGCTATGTTGCCGCCATGCAACTGTTCCTCCGTATCGTGAAGGAGGCCGACCTCCGCAATATCCAAGACCGCCCAACGTGGATTGGATTTTTTAGCGCACTCAACGAACGTGAACGGCTCGTGGGCAAACAAATGAAACAAACCGGCGTGAAGGCATCCACGTTGCTGACCTACCGTAGCAAACTGGACGTGTTCATGCGTTGGCTCGTGGCAACGAACCAGATCAAAACAAATCCGCTCACGTCCATCGAACGGCCAAACGTTCAATACGTTGATAGGCGGTTCCTTACCGAATCGGAGATCCGCCGTTTATTCCAGACGTGTCAATACGATCACAAGTGGGCGAGCGATTTTATCCGCATTCGCAATTACACCATCTTGCGCGTGCTCATACTTACTGGAGTCCGCCGTGGCGAGTTGCTCGGTCTTCATTTGCAGGATGTTGATTTGGATAAGGGAACGCTCACAGTGAGGGCTGAAACATCAAAGTCAAAAATGCCACGGCCGATCCCGTTACCGCGCCCGTTGATGATCGAGTTGAGCGACTACCTGCAGGCACGGAAAAACCACGCCATCGCCTATCTTAGCCCCGCGCTGTTCGTGTCAGGAACGAAGGATCGCGCGTTTGGTCAACATGGCCTCAAGCATCTTGTTGACCTGCTCGCAAAGGAAAGCGGCGTCCACTTTCACGTTCACCGCGCCCGGCACACGTTCGCATCCGAGTTGAATCGCCACGGTACGCCCCTTCAGCACCTGCAGCAGCTCATGGGCCACCACGACCCGCGCATGACCATGGCCTACGGTCGAAACGTCAGTGTTGATACTTTGCGACCTGCCGTGGAGAAGATCGGGAGCGATGGGTATTCACGGTAACTTAATTCATTATGAAAAAGGAACAAGATTGGAACCTTACCACGGGCGGGAGTATCATTTTAGTCTGCTCTAAATGTCGCCACATTTGGGCGCCGGAAGTTGCACACGGCGATGTCGTGAACGGCACTAAAAAATGTCCCCATGGCCATCGCTCAGGCGTCCGCATCTTCGTAAACGCCTTTGATATTCCTGGACGTTTCACAATAAATGATTATCGCACATTGATATTCGCATTCGACTATTGGAGAGAACGGTGGAGCTACAAGTAGTATCCAAAACCGCTGGGTAAGACCGGCGGTTTTGTTGTGGGTTATAACGCATTATAACCCAGTCCCTGAAGCCAATGCGTTCATGTATTTCATCAACGCATGTCGTACCATATTTTCAAACCAAGACGGATGCGGAAGTTTTGAAGATCCGGAAAACTGGTGGTTGTCGATGGTCATGCCGAGACCCGGGTCAACGTCCCAATTGTATGCCGCGGCGTATTGTTCGCTGATGTACATGGAAAGTCCGTCATGCAGGTAGCAGGATCGTGCGTCGTAGATGCTTCGCAGGTATTTCGGAACGTCCTTGCGGTAAATTTTACAATGTTTCGCCTTGCGGTTTCCCCCTCGCAGACAGCCCACGGAGTAGGTGTCGAGGAAGCCTAGGAATTTTTTCTTCGACTTGTCGACGGTGATGGAGCCTGTTTTGTCCACCTTGAGCATCTCCCGTAACTGTTTCCGTTGTCTGTCCGAGAGTTCCACGTCGTCAAAAATTGCATAGTTCGCACCATGAAGAGGATTTTGCTCTGTGGGAATGGCAAAGTCTCCAGACAGGGCTTCGATCGACGACACTAAGCGGATGAACACCATCTCGGTATCGACGCCAATTTCACGCAATGCACGCGCGTAGTGGTCGATGGCGCGAATGACGACATGATGGCTCTGCGGTGGAATCCCTCGGATCATATCGAGGAAGCCTTGGAGTTCCGAGAATCGTCTGGTCTTATTCTTGTCGAATATTTCAGGGTAGTTTCCAAGTATGGGTTTCTGATAACGAAGGTGGACGCCGTGTCTGCTTGGTAAACTAGTTGGCGTGAGTTCACCCATGTAGGTGGCGATTGGGTAAAATCTCGCCTGAAAAAATAAGGAAAATATCGCCAGTAGCTCGCCGAGGATGCCGTCCTTGAAGTAGTACCCGTCCTTGTCAGCAAACTTATTGTAGGACGGATCTTTAATTCCGGCGTGTTCAAGCCGAAGAAGGTAGCGATACAACCCATTCTCGTCCTTTTCAAATTCAAGACCCCCGCATTGGATCATGCCGTCCGCATATGAAAGCACCGACGAGATACGAGCCTCGCTTAAAAATTCGCATTCGACCACGTACGACCCTTTCTTGTCGCTTGTCAGGGATTCGATGTTTCGAATCCACGCCATGCGGTTGTCGTTCGGCTGTCGTGCCAGCTCGCCCTTGTTCGTCATAGATGCGTATATTACTCCGGTTCTCCGTCCGCTTCCTCCTTTTTATTCGCGATCAAGGAAAGGCAAAACAGCACATGCATCAGTCGGTTTGCGACTTCCTCGCCCGTCAACGACATTTTATTTACCCCGTGGGCGAAGTTATTTCGCAGGTTCCACCCAACAGGTGTACACAGAAGTGTGTCGAGGTAGAGCTCGACGCTCTCGCCGAGGTCTCGGTAAACCGCTTTGATCAGACCGGCCTTGATCAGCCCATGAAGGCCAATGAGCTTGTATCCTCCGTGTTCCTTGTTCGGTACGATGTACTGCTGTTTGTTCAGCTTAAACAAGTTTCTGATGGCATCTTCTACAAACGGAATCATCAAGGCGCTCGCAACGAGGAAATCGCCCTGCCAAAAAGCGGAGAGTATTTTTTCGAGATAGGGTCTGTCTTCACTTTTAAACAGGGGACATTTGGCCAGGACTCGGTAGAGGTCTTCCGGCGCGTAGCGTTTCTTGAGCTCCTCGAAGCTCCAGAACAAAAATGGAGTCTCGAAGTGTATGACCTTCGACAGGTGATGCACGAGATGTTGATCGGGATCATCTTGAATCGACCCGAATTCCGCCAGTGCGTAGCCATCCTCGGAAACGATTTTGCTCGAAACGAGATACTGGAAGACGTATTTTTTTGACAGATCGTCCAGCTGGGCTTTGGCCTTGTCCTTTCTCGGTACAAAATGTACGGCCATTCTTTCGACGATCGTTTGGAGCTCGGGCTTAAAGATGGCGTTTATGAATTCGTTTTTTTGCTCGTCCGTAATCTGTACCTCCGCGGATACCGTATGCATGTCAGACTTTCCGCGCTCCCCGAGGTTCCCCATTTCCGCAGTGATACGCCCGACGGCCTGTTTTGCGAAGCCGTATTGCTGTTGGAACCGCGAGTACACGTCGATCAGCTTCTGAAGATAGTTCGTGACGAGGATTCCGTTCGAGTTTGAATGCTTGTCCTTTCGTAGCACGTCCTCCAGGCGTTCGAGGACGCCCTGAAGCGCGGTGGCGTCACCAGACGCGCCGTAGTGTTGTGAAAGCAAGTTCGCTCCGCACTCGAATGCCCATGCATTCGGCTCCTCGACCTGTGACAGGCGCTGTAGCCGTGCCTCGATGTCCGCCACCAAATTATTCTTTTCCTGATCCGTCAGCGCAAATTTTCCTTTGCCGTCTAACAGAAGCCATGTGAAGACCCGTCCCCACAAGCCGGGCTTGTCGTCCTGAGCCATTCGTTCCTCGGTCTCGATGGCTACTTTTTTCAGATCTTCGAACCGATGGTTACAGCCGATCAATCTTTCGACCTCGAACGCGCGACCAAGTTTCGTGATGTAACCGAAGTCGTCATCCAACGAGCGCTCGCACACCTCGATGGTCATGTCGATCACGCGCCTGGCCATGTCGATGAAGCCGTCACCTCCAGCCCCGTTTTTGTAAAAGTCAACGAATAGGTCTGCGTAGCGAAGAGATAGAGATGGGTGCTTGGTCTCCAGCGCACGAGACTTCCAGCAGTTCAAAATCCCGTCATTGATGCGCTCACGAGTCGGGAATTCGATCATCTGCCCATCACCGCCCGGAAGGACGAATTTTGGCCCGTAGTACGATCCCCAACCGGTACCGGCGTCCCGATAATCTGCATGAAATGCGAACGCGAAGAGTTCCGCGACCTCCGCATCGCCTGTTGGCGTCACCGCTTTGATCTCAAACTCCTTTTTGATCTCGGCTCCGATGGTCTGCTCATCGATCGGCTTGATTTCGGCCTCGATTCGGTCAAAGAGGTCACGCAGTGATTCTATTGGCATATTGTCGGGGAGTTGATCTAAAAAGAGGCTTCCTATATAATAATCACCGTCATCTTACCAAAGATGGCCTAATATTCCGAACATCAAAGCCGACAATTGGAGATTGAACTACACGGCAGTAAAGTGGTCTATCTAAAAGGTACCTGGAAACTCCAGTAAATGAAGTTTCTATGCCAACCTAAGACACTTTATTACCATGACACCGAGGGGCACTTCATGGTAAGGATGAGGTCTCGGGTTCGACCCCCGACCGTGGCTCCAAAAGGTTCTGATGTTCATAAACGTCAGAGCTTTTTGTTTATGAAGATACTCACGAAGCCGGGCGTGGCACTTGTGAAGATTCATGGCGACCCGAAGGTGTACGCGGTCGGTCTGATTGACATCGATTCGACCGTTTTTCCCATTTCGGATCAGGGTCTGATTTGTCGGATGGCGACCCAATTGCGTCAAAAATTATGAAAACACGCGCACTCTTGATCGGTTTTCTCTGGTTTGGTATACTCATGTCGCTCAGAAATTTGCGGCTTGCGGGCAGGTACCGAAGCGGTCAAACGGGACAGACTGTAAATCTGTTGGCTCACGCCTTCGAAGGTTCGAATCCTTCCCTGCCCACCAATACAGAACTCAACGGCTCGTTAATATTAAGATCAATATAAAACTGAAAATATGAATCAACACGAAGGATCAAGACAATCGTTTGAACAAGAAAAAAACGAGAAGGTTCGTGTCGCAAAAGCCGAAGCTCTGCTTGCTCTGCAAGAGTGGGCTAGCGACACAAAACCTATTATTGCTGTTGACAGTCTTTTGAAATATCATGGACCTGCGTCTGAATGGCTTAAAGGACAATTAAGGCAACTCACCTATGAGCAGATTGAAGAGATGTCAAGAGCAGAAGATTGGGAAAGACAAAGATCAGAAGATTTAGAAAGATCGAGAATTGCCGGTGAACTAAAGCGATACGTGGATAAAATCGTGACACCGTTGGTTCTCATCAAAAAGATTGGCGAATCTCTTACTGAAGAACAAGCACAGCATTTTGCAGAATGGATTAGGGTCATGATGGTTGGTAATTCACAAGATGATGTTGCCAGCATAATTGAAGCCGCTAAACGATATTCACCAGATATGGTATTAGATTCGAGTCAAGAATTTTTTGCTGGTCAAGACAAACCAGAAGAACTACATCGAACGGAAAAAGGAAGTGGCCCACTTTTAGCGGCATCTGTGAAACTCAGATTAGGTAAGAAAGGGGTAATCGATATTTCAGACGACGAAAATAATAATGGTGGACTTGGTAATACGACACAAGTATACGCATATTTTGAGAAATAATTTTTTCAAAAAGAAAAAATTAAGATTTTTATTTTGTCGAAGACATGCTATGATTTGTGCGTATGGAGGAGGAAAAGAGGGCCGAAGCGACAATGACGGATAATCGTCATCGCGTTGCGACGCTGAGGCGCCGAAAAAAAATTTCGGAGAATACCTACGAATTTCAGTTTCACGTCGAACAGCCGTTTTCATTTGAGGCCGGTCAGTACGTTTGGGTCGTCGTTCCGAATCTCATCCATTCGGATACACGCGGTGAGCGTCGTCCCATGTCCATTGCAAGCGCTCCGAATGCCAATGGCGACATTCGGATCTTCATGCGCCGCGGAGAAAGCGGATTCAAGAAGACGCTCATGGAAATGCGCGTTGGCGCTAAGCTAACCGTGATTGGCCCATTCGGTTTTTCTTTTTGTTTTCCGGAGGATCCGAACATTCCGGTCGTTCTGATTGCGGGAGGTGTGGGGATCGCGCCATTTTGTAGTTTGATCCAGAGCATGAAGGAAAATATCGAGCGAAAAGTACCCATCAGGCTTCTGTATGCTGATCGTTCCGAGGCACGCGCCCCGTATCTGGAAGATCTGCGGGCATGGGCGAAGGGAGATAAGCGCTTGGAATATTCTTTTATTTCGGGAGAGATTTCTCCGAACGATTTCAAGCCGTTTTTGAAAGACAAGGCTGCCCTCTATTTTGTCTCTGGTTCACAGAATTTCGTGGATGTTGCCCATGCATCCCTTTTGGAACATGGAATCGCGGATAATCAGATGCGGTTTGAAAATTTTCATCCGACGATGTCATTCACGAAGTTTATTCATGAGGCCTTTCTCGGGAATTCATCTAAGATTTCTCCGGTGGATGTCAATCACGACACAGAATCAAGATTAAACATTTTGTTTTCGGCCATCGAAAGTACCTCCCATCACATTGTGATTACAGACGTGCAGGGGAACGTCATATATGCGAACGCGGCCGCGCAGAGAATGACTGGATTCACATTTGATGAGATGCTTGGAAATACGCCCCGTCTGTGGGGTGGCCTGATGCCCAGGTCGTTTTATCGAGATTTTTGGAAAACAATCGGCAGCGGAAATAGGGTTGACACGGAACTCATAAATCGACGAAAGGACGGCACCTTGTATTCGGTCCTCGCGCATATTTCACCGATCAAGGATCTGAATGGCGAAGTGGTCGCCTACATCGGAACCGAAGAAGACGTGTCGTATATTCGTTCTGCCGAACGTGAGGAGAAAGAGGCGAGAATGGAGGCGGAGCGACAATATGTCGTTCTAGAAAGAATGAACCGTTTGATGGTCGGTCGGGAATTAAGGATGAGGGAGATGAAGCAAACCATCAAGAAATTGAAGGAAGGGTCTTCGCATCATGACGGCGTGTGAGTATGGATATTTTTGATTCGGCTTTCGTCAGTATTCTTGGGATTTGTTTCGTTACCATTTTGATCATGAATGGAAGCCTGCGAAGAAAAAAAGCGGAAGTCATTTCCATGCGTCGAACGATCAATGATGCCAACGAGCACGCCTTACTCGAAGAAATCAGAGAATTGAAAATTGTTTCACGGAGCCTGAAAAATAGGAATAAGTCCCTGGAAAAACGCCTTCTCCATCAGGAGGACAGCCAGATTGCCATCTTGAACGTTTTGGAAGATGTCGACGAGCAACGCAAGAAAGTCGCGGAATTGACAATGCGCTTCTCGCTTGCGACTTCCGCCGCACAAATTGGTGTTTGGGAATTGGAATTGGCATCCGGGCACCTGATGCTTGATAAAATCATGCGCTCGATGTTTGGGGTCAGTGAAACCGATGAGGACGTCAACCTTTCAATATGGGAAAAGCGTTTGTACGCGGATGATCGAAAGCGGACCATGGAGCAAATCCGAAATATTACCAGGAAAAAGCAAGAGATGGACATCCGGTATCGCGTGATGCTTCAAGATCATGTGATTCGGACCATCCGTTCATTCGGTCGTCCCATTGTGCTTTCAGACGGTTCCGTGAACCGGTATGTCGGAGTGTGCTTGGACATCACGAAGGAAACGATTATCGATCAACAAAAAACGGAGTTCGTTTCGCTTGCATCCCATCAGCTTAAAACGCCGGTCGGTGCGATCAGTTGGAACTTGGAAATGCTGCTTGCGGGGGATTACGGCAAAGTGAGCCTGAAGCAGAAGGCCATCATGGAAGAAATGTACATAATGAGCCGGCGTATCAACGATCTCATAAATGGCCTTTTGAATGTTTCTCGTCTTGAAATGGGCATGTTTATTGTCGAGCCCGTGCCTACGGACGTCGTTGCCTTGTGCGAGGAGGTCTTAACGGAAATGCATCCGATGATCGTTGACAAGGAACATTCGTTGATCAAAAAATTGCCGAAAAAGCTTCCGATGATTTCCGTCGATCCAAAGCTGATGCGCATTGTTTTTCAGAATTATATATCGAATGCCATTAAGTACACGCAAAAGAAGGGAAAGATCACGGTTTCATTGTTCGCGGATGACACTCGCTTGACCTTTGGTGTCGCGAACAATGGTGAGCCGATTCCCGTCGCCGAGCAGTCGCATATTTTTGAAAAAATGTACCGTACCACAAATGCGCGGGCGCAAGATCCCCATGGAAACGGACTCGGACTCTATCTTGTAAAAAAGATTCTTCAGGAAGCGGGCGGAAAGGCTTGGTTCACGTCAAAAGAAGGCGAAGGCACGGTTTTTTACGCTACCGTTCCACGTGCCGGCATGAAGCGACACGAGGGAACAAAAGCATTGTCATAGGGAGCGTGTCGGTTGACACGCGGGACGGATGCGGGTACGATTCTGCTACATTTGCCGGCGTAGCTCAGCGGCAGAGCAACTGTTTTGTAAACAGTAGGTCGCCGGTTCGATCCCGGCCGCCGGCTCCACGAATCGGCGACGCGTCGCCGGTTCGATCCACGACTGGAGTGAGCGGACGGCCAAATCGCATTTGGACGTCCCGAACGGAAGGAATGGATATGGCGAAGCCATATCCCGGCCGCCGGCTCCATCATGCGGCTTTAACTTGACGGAAATCCGGTCGTTTGGTAGCATTCCCGCGTTGAATAATCGACCATATGTCGCAGGACAATATCATCAAACTCGAGTGCTCCCAGTGTAAGAACTTGGGGTACATGAGCCATAAGAACAAAAAGACGCTCAAGGATCGCCTGGAACTCAAAAAGTTCTGCAAGTGGTGCCGATCGCATATCGCACACAAGGAGACCAAGTAAGAAGGCCGCCGCGAGGCGGTTTTCGCTTTTGGCTCGGAACGGACGATTCCGAACGCGGCCGCATGATACGTCGATTGACGCCTAGCGTCGGACCATGTAAGATTTTCGCACAAACAAGCACAGAGGGGCGTCGTTCAATGGTAGGACACCGGTCTCCAAAACCGGTAACGCGGGTTCGATTCCCTCCGCCCCTGCCACGAGAGATTCTGCTAGTAATAGCGGGATTTTTTGTTGGGCCATAAGGGAATAGAACTCCAATTGTCAAAGTGATACCATTAATCAACTCATAATACGTAACTGTATTTCTATGGTTGAACGAAAGACGGAGGTCATGTCTTGACCAAAAGACGCGTATGCCCTGCAGCTCGAACGTGAGAATGATGCAGTCATGTATGGCGAATTCTCAGCGGATGCTTTGCATGGGCTTGGAAGAGTATGATCAACGAGTTCACGCCAGGAATCAAACGTGACCCAATCGGCGAGATATCGATGCCGAGCCCACCGATGGGATTAAATCGGTCCCTCTTCAGGAGATGCGAAGAATAATTCAGGATCAAAAAAATACTAGAAATATATGTCAGAAATCAAAAAATTCAACGTAGATATAGAACATATTCACTTGATTGAAGAAGATGGGGGAGAGTTTGGTTTCTGTGCATGCGGAGCCAGGGCACAATTACGTGCCTTAAAAAATAACTCTTGGCAAGATATTGAAAGACTAATTTGGGTTGATAAAGAAAAATTAGCTAAAGAACAAAAAGAAGAGAAGGATAAAGAAGCACGTAAGAAAGTGATAGAAATGCGTGGAAGAAAACTCGGAATCGAAATTTTTATAAATGATGAGTCTGGGGCTACTGTTATTAGGGAAATAACTTGGGAGGAAGGCGGTCGACAAGAAGCAACTCGAGAATACGAAAGACTTCTAGCAACAGGTTTGTATAAGCAACCAAATCGACCCCCGCCATCAAGTCGTATGTTTGCTGAATACGATGATTAATTTTTTATAAATTCGCATGACCGTAGTCCCTGTGCTAAAATAGCGTAAGCTCCGCTAAACCCCTTGAAAATGCAGGCTCAGTACTGGCGTTTAGGCCTGCTCCTCAGTTTTTAGTTTTCGTTCCGTTTGCTTTCGTTCCGGGTAAAATCCAAGCAGGGAGAAGATGACGGTCGCGGCCAGAATGATACCGAGACAATTGACGAGGAACAGCCCAATTGAGCCGCTGACAAGGCGCCAATCAAGCATGCTTGCGCCAATGCCGGCAGTGGCGAGCGGGGGCAGGAGCGATACGGAAACCGCGATGCCGGTGACCGTCGCGGAAATTTTTGGTTTGACCAGGGCAAATGCCGCGGCAACGCCAGAGGCGATCGCCACGACGGAATGGGCGAACGATACGGTCGCGCGCGCCTCGATTTCCGCGTTTACGATGCGATCCGGCGAAAAGAGCGCCATGAGGAGCGCGCCAAGGAAAACCAGCCCGACCGCGAGAAGCATGGTACGCAGGCAGCGAAAGATCAGGTGAAAGTTTGCCTGGGAAATACCCATGGAAATGCCGAGAATTGGAAAGAGCAGCGGGGCAACGACCATGCCTCCGATGATGATGGCCGCGTTGTTGATGAGCAAGCCCGGTACCACGATAAATGAGGAAAGGACCAGGAGAACGAAAAAGTCCGCGTCTGGCACGCTTTCTTCCAAAAGAACCCCGATTGCTTTTTGACGTTCGGGTTCCGGCAAGTCAAAGATTTTCGGCTTCATAGTCATATGCGAACACTATAACATGGCGATTTGTGATATTCTATACGAAGTTAAGCCATTGAACCAACGCGTATGTCTTACCAGGAGAATGTCCTCGATGTCTCGATGAAGAATACGAATTTCCGGAGGGTATTACACACGGGTGAAAAAAGCCAACTCGTGGTCATGAATATCCCGGTCGGGGTAGACGTCGGTGAGGAAACGCACGCGCACGTGGAGCAGACCTTATATTTTCAGTCGGGAAGCGGCATGGCGATTCTTGACGGGGTCGAGACGAACGTCGGTCCGGGCGACGTGGTAATGGTCTCGCCGGGAGTGCGACATAATTTCATCAACCTTGGAACCGAGCCGCTCATCATTTCCACTGTGTACGTCCCGCCAAATCACATCGATGGGCGCATCCATAAGACGAAGGAAGATGCGGTCTCGGACGTTGAGGACGAAGCATTCGGCGAGTCTGCTGTCTAAGATCTGTTCATGATGATCGAAATCCCTATGTCGAGCGCTCAATATAAGTTATTTCTGGCATTTGTTGCGTTACTTCTGTTAGTGGTCTGTGCCGTCGCGTGGTGGAGCTTGCGGTCGGTGACCGTCATTCCCGGCGATTTAACGGGCGTGGTCGGTCCCGTGGACGTCGAGGCTCCCGTGACGTCTGGCAGTGAGGCGAGATTATTTGAGCCGGATCCGGGGGTACGCGCCGCATATGCATCCAATCCCCTTGTCCTGAAATCGAATGAAAGAGAGATCGTGCTCGCGTACGAATTCCGATCGGTCGAATTGAAGAATGAGCCGCAAGACCGCGTTCGAGTCATGCGAACCGAGGATGGCCTCACGTTTTCAGAGGAGAGCTCAAACGCGTGGCGCGCCGTTCCGGAGGCCCTCGTGATGAGGGACGGAACGTATCGCCGATATTTCTTTGACCCGAACGCGGGAGGCCTTCGCAGCGAGAGCTCGACGGACGGAGTCGCATTTGCGATGGACGATGGAATTCGGTATGAGGTTGACACGGACGGCGGCACGAATCCGCACCAGTTTGGCGTGTCAACGTATTTCGTTGATGCCAAAGGAGGTGTCGTGCTTTTGTATAACTCGACCATCAATGATGAGATCGTGGTCAATCGGGCCTACGCGCCGCCCGAGTCGAACGGCATGTCGTTCGCATTCGTCGCGTCGGGGATCCTCGATGGGACTCTTGCGGACGCGACGTATGCCGATCCGCACACGATCGTCTTAAAAAATGGCGACGTGTGGCTCGTGGTCATGAACCAGTCGCGCACGGAGCATCCGCCCAAGTCGCGTCAGGGAATCATTTACGCATATGTGAGCCGCGACGACGGAGAAACGTTTGAGCTTCACGGGAGGCTCGTCGGGTGGGATGATTTCAAGGAGATGGAAGTGCTCTCGCTCAACGATCCGAAGATCGTAGAGTTTCCAGATGGGACGCTGCGGATTTATGTTGCCGCGATGGTTGAAGACGCTACGGTCGAGCAGGGGTACCGCTGGGATTTGGTTAGCGCGAGCGGACGTATGGAATAAACGGGATGGGAGTCTTGATTCCACGATCCGTATCTGCTAACCTGCTTTCTATTATGAAGAGTATTCCATCCTCTTATTATCTGTACGGCGCGGCCGTGATTGTCGTGATCGGTTTGTTCGCGGTCATCGTCGTGAACGGCATAAAATCGAGAGTGCCAAGCGCGTATAACGAATTTGCCCAGTGCCTTGCCGACCAAGGCGCGAGGATGTACGGCACATGGTGGTGCTCGCATTGTCAGAACCAAAAGGATTTGTTCGGCAGCGCGTTTTCGAACGTCGATTACGTCGAGTGTTCGCCCGGCGGGACAAAGACCATGTCAAAGGAATGCAAGGACGCGGGCGTCGAAGGATACCCGACCTGGATTTTCGCCGACGAAAGCAAGGCGTCCGGGGAACAGTCACTCCAAAGTCTTTCTGATAAAACTTCCTGCCTCCTCCCGAACACGGAGGCGGTGGCAGAATAACATTTTATGCAACGTCGCCTGCTGATGCTCTCCGTCGTACTATCCGTCATTGGATTTGGAATTTCGGGATATTCATTCGCGCACCATGAGTCGTTCGTTTCCGGGGCATTTTGCAATGTCAACGATTCCTTCAGCTGTGACATCGTGAATCGCGGCCCGTATTCCGATCTGTTTGGCATTCCCGTGGCACTCATCGGGATGATCGGATACACCTTTCTCTTCGCCGGTTCCGTCCTGTGTCTCAAACGTCCGGAAGATCTTCCCGCACGCACATTTCTTTTGTTGGCTGCCGCGGGCGGGTTGGCATTCAGCTTTTATTTGACGGGAATTGAGGCGTTCGTTTTGAAGACGTGGTGCCTTTTGTGCCTGATGTCCCAACTTTCCATTGCCGCGATATTCGCGATGAGCGCCCATGCTCGCATCAAAATGCGGCGACGGAAATAACCTATGACGGATCATGCGTGGACCGCGGAGGAACGGCGCGTCTTGCGGAGTTTGCGCACGCCCGGACGGATCCAGGATTTTTTGAACGAGCTGCCGCAAAATCACGAGCCGGACGGCGATACCTGTTTTTCGCCGAGGCTCGTTTTGCGTCATGGTCGCGCGCACTGCGTGGAAGGCGCGATGCTTGCCGCTGTCGCGCTTCGTCTTGTTGGCGAGCGCCCGTTTCTTTTGGATCTTACGACGTCTGACGACGACCAGGACCACGTGGTCGCCCTATTTCGTAGGAACGCGCACTGGGGAGCCATTTCGAAGACGAATCATGCCGTCTTACGGTATCGGGAACCCGTGTATCGGACGGTCCGTGAGCTTGCGATGTCCTATTTTCACGAATATTTTTTGCAATCCAACGGAAAGAAGACCCTGCGCTCGTATGCGGGGCCGGTAGACCTGACGCGATTTGACCGGCGCAACTGGATGACGAGCGAGGAAGAGGTATGGTACGTGCCCGAATATCTTTGTGCGGTTTCGCACAAGCCCGTTTTGACGCGGGGCCAAATTGCGTCCTTGCGCGCGGCAGACTGGGTGGAACGAAGGGCAGGAGAGATCGTCGAGTGGGAGGATGGACGTAAAACGTGCTAAACTTAATATAAGTTATCCACAGTTCATTCTTAACTTCGCATCGCTATGATGACGAAAAATTTGTGCGGGCTCCACAAGGTGGGCATGATCCTCGTGTGGATCGGCGCGTTTAATTGGGGGCTTGTCGGCGCGTTTAATTTCAACCTGGTCGACGCTATCCTCGGAAGCGTCCCAACGGTGGAACGCATCGTGTACGTGCTGGTCGGGCTTTCCGCGCTCGCCATGCTTGCCTGCCGCTCGTGTAAGGCGTGCAATCGGTAGAAATAAGAGCAATGACCAAGCATCGGGCAAGCGCCTGGGCTTGGTTTTTGATTTTCTGCTCCAGGCATGGTAGAGAGGAAGGGTATGTCGCATGATGCCCACAAGGACGCTCATCCGGAGCCGCCGCCGCGCAAAATGCGAAACGGTCCAGGAAACTGCTACGGAATGCCGGAAAAACGCTTCTGGCGCATCGTGTTCACGGTCGCCTCGTTAACGCTCGTTTTGGTGGTTTCGACCGTGGTGTTGGTCGAGATGTAGCGGCGTGCTATAATCGGTCAGGAATATGAAAGTCATTCTCATGACCGACGTGAAGGCACTGGGCCGGCGCGGGGAAGTCGTCAACGTTTCCGACGGCTATGCGCTCAACTTTTTGTTTCCACAGAACCTCGCGGTCCAGGCGACGGCGCAGGCGATCCAACGCATGCGCGATCAGGACGCAAAGGTCGTGCGGATGTCGAAAAAGGACGAAACCGAAGCGCGCAAGCTCGCGGCCAGGCTTGATGGGTTTGAGCTCATGCTTCAGGAAAAAGCAAGCGATGGGGGAATATTCTTCGCTTCCGTGAACGCAAAGTCAGTCGCGTCCGCGCTCAAGAAGGCTGGATTTGGCATTACCGCGGACCAAATTGATATGCGGCCGATGAAAGAACCCGGCGAACGTGAGGTGACCGTCAACTTTCCAAACGGCTTCGAAGCCACCGTCAAAATCATCGTTGAATCCAAATAGGGACCCACGTCCCCATTTTTTATTATGCCCAAATTCGTATTTATCTCCGGCGGCGTCATTTCCGGCCTTGGAAAGGGGATTACGTCCGCGTCGCTTTCCGCCATTTTGCAATCGAAGGGGTATCGCGTGTCGCCGATGAAGGTGGACATGTATCTCAACCAGGACGCGGGAACCATTCGTCCGGCCGAGCACGGAGAGGTGTTCGTGACCATGGACGGGCTTGAAACCGACCAGGACCTTGGAAATTACGAACGATTCATTGGACGCGAGTTGTACCGGGTGAATTATCTTACCACCGGCCAGGTCTATGCCGAGGTATTGCGCAAGGAGCGCGCATTCGAGTATGAGGGCGAGGACGTAGAAGCCATCCCACACGTGACGGATGAAATCATCCGTCGGTTCGAGAAGGCCGGGAAGGGGGCGGACATCGTGATCGTGGAACTTGGCGGAACCGTGGGCGAATATCAGAACGGCATTTTTTTCGAAGCGACCCGCATCATGAAGATGCGCAAGCCAAAGGACGTGGTGCAGATTCACGTGGCATATCTTCCGGTTCCTGGAAACTTGGGAGAGATGAAAACCAAGCCGGTGCAGCAGAGCGTGCGCATGCTGAACTCCATGGGGATCCAGGCTGATTTCGTGGTGGGACGCAGCGAGCAGCCCATGGACGAAAAGCGCAAGGAACGCATCGCGCTGTTTTGCAACATCGCCAAAAAGGAAGTGATCTCGAACCCGAACGTCAGCTCCATCTATGAGATTCCGTTGATCCTTGAGGATCAGAAATTTGGCGACATGGTGCTGAAGAAGTTAGGCCTGAAGAACCGGCCGTCAAAGTTGAAACCGTGGAAAGATTTGGTCGCGAAGATTCACCGACTCGACAGGGAACTCAAGGTTGCGGTCGTTGGAAAATATTTTTCGACCGGAAATTTCGTGCTGTCCGACGCGTACATTTCCGTCATTGAGTCCATCAAACACGCGAGCTGGGCCGTTGGTCGCAAGTCTTCGCTGACCTGGATTGATTCCATTGACATCGAGAAGAATGGTACCGACTGCTTGAAGGGGTTCGACGGTATCGTGGCGCCGGGCGGATGGGGAAGCCGCGGAACGGAAGGGATCATTTCTGCCATAGGATTCGCGCGGGAAAATAAGGTGCCCTACTTCGGGCTTTGTTATGGAATGCAGTTAGCCACAGTAGAGTTTGCGCGTAACGTCGTCGGGCTTACTGGCGCGAACAGCGTCGAGGCTAACCCAAAGACGAAACACCCTGTTATCCACATCATGCCGGATCAGGAAAAGAACGTGCTTGAGCGCAATTACGGAGGCACGGGTCGATTGGGTGCCTGGGATTGCAAACTTTTGCCTGGAACGATCAGCCGCAAGGCGTACGGAAAGGAGCTGATTTCCGAGCGCCACCGTCATCGCTACGAGTACAACAACGCGTACCGCGAGCAGCTCGTCGCGGCCGGACTGCAGGTTGCCGGAACCACGCCGGACGGCCAGCTCGTCGAGATCGTGGAGCTGAAGAACCATCCGTTCTTCGTGGGCGTGCAGTTCCATCCGGAGTTCCAGTCGTCGCCCCTGAAGCCGCACCCGTTGTTTCTCGCGTTTGCGAAGGCCGCGGCGCGTTGACAAAAGTCTTCGGACCTGCGATCCTGCGGTCCTTACCCCCTAACGCATTTGTCTTCGCACGCATATGTCCTATCCCGTGATTCCGCTTATTCCTGGCAAGGAGGCCGCCATTGGCTTTTGGCACCCGTGGATTTTTTCAGGGGCGCTCTCAAAGGTTCCCGAAGGAATCGAGCATGGTGAGCTCGTTTGCATTTCAGACCGTCAGGGAGAAATTATCGGTACCGGCACGTTTTCGAACAAGAGTTCGATCGCGGTGCGCGTGTTTGCGTTCGGCGAGGCGGTCATCGATCGCGCATGGCTGGTTGCGAAGCTGAAGGCGTCCGCGGAACGCCGAGTTGTCACGGTATCAAAGGATACGACCGCATTTCGCGTCGTGTTCGGCGAGGCAGATGGCATTCCGGGGCTTGTCGTCGATCGTTATGGCGACGTGATCGTGTTTCAGATTTCCACCAAGGGCCTTGATCGAATGCGCGAGGACGTCGTCGCGGCACTTGACGAGGCGTTCGCGCCATCGGCCATCGTCGAGCGTTCGGACATCGCGGTGCGCCGCGAGGAAGGACTCAACGATTTCGTGGCGATTCACAAGGGCGACGTGAACGAACCCGTCGCATTTATGGAAAACGGACTCTCCCTCATGGCGGACGTCCAGGCCGGACAGAAGACGGGATTTTTTCTCGACCAAAAGGATTTGCGCAAGTGGGTGCTTGACCATGGAACGAAAGGAAACGTGCTCAACTTGTTTTCGTATTCCGGCTCGGCCGGCATCGCTGCTATCAAGGCAGGTGCCAATCACGTGCATAACGTGGACGGATCCAAGGAGGCATTGGAACTTTGTGCGCGCCACGGTGAGATCAATGGCATTCCGGCGGAAATGTTCACTACGGAAATTTCCGACGTGTTTGACTGGCTGAACCTGAACAAGGAATCGCGTTACGACACCGTGATCATGGACCCGCCCGCGCTCATCAAGGCCGGACGTGACGCCGAGGAAGGGAAGAAGGCCTATCATTTCTTGAATCGCGCGGCCCTGCGTCTCGTGAACGACGGCGGGCTGTTCATCACTTCCAGCTGCTCGCATTTTCTGCCGGAGGAAGACCTCGCGTTCATTTTGCGTCGCGCGTCGGTCCAGGCCGGCGTACGCCTCGACGTTCTCGCGGTCATCCGCCAGGCCGCCGACCACCCGCAGAGCGTGTATTTCCCGGAGTCGGCGTATCTGAAGACCTTCGTCTGCCGCGTTTCTTGACACGTTTCCGGTATTCCGGTACATTTCTCCCGTAATTCCCGGGCCACTGGCATTTCGCCGCGTGGTCCGCGGGCCTAAACTTTATGGCACATAAGAAAGCTGGAGGTTCTACACAACTTGGCCGCGATTCACACGGTCAACGTCTTGGCGTAAAAATCGGCGACGGAGACCGCGTGCTCGCCGGCCAGATTATCGTTCGTCAGCGCGGCACCAAGATTCACCCGGGAGCCGGCGTGAAGAAAGGCAAGGATGACACCATTTATGCCGGCATCGACGGCATCGTAAAGTTTTCGAAGAAGATGCGCGAAAACTTTACCGGCGTCCTGAAGCGCGCGACATACGCCAACGTGGTCGTCGAAAAGTAAATTGTGCAAGACCAGATCGAACAGGTCCTGAATCAAGTACGCCCCGCACTCCGCATGGATGGCGGGGATATTCAGTTGGTGCGTTTTGACGAGGCGACCGGCGTGGTTACGGTACGGCTCGAGGGCGCGTGTCGCGGATGTCCGATGTCAAAGATCACGCTGAAGATGGGCGTGGAAATGGCGCTCATGGACGCGTTTCCAGACAAGGTGAGGGAGGTAGTGTCCGTGGACGACCTGAATGCGGTATAATGTCAGCATGGGGAAGGTCATGCAGAAATTGACCAAGGCCATGCGGTTGTTTCGCGACGCGCTCGTTGAGCTCCTGCGGACATCCGCGTTGTGTCGCCGGACGGCCCTTGCCTCCGGTATTCTGTTATTGCTCACCATTGCTTTGCCGGTGTGGCGTATCCTGCCGTTGGCCGGGGAAAAGCCGTTCATTCCGTTGCATTACAACGTGTACATGGGCGTGGATGCCTTCGGTCCCTGGTATGACATCTTCATCCTACCCGCATTGGGAACCGCGTTGTTTTTTGTGAATCTGGCGTTTCAGGCGGCGTTTTTCGAGCGTGAGCGCGTCCTGTCGGTGTTTTTCGCGGTCGCGACGCTCGTGACGGAACTCATCCTGTTCGTCGCGATGGTACTCATCGTATTGCTGAATCTCTAACGGTTCCTCTCACGTTTTCATCTGACGCTTGAAACCATCGAAATTATTCGCATCCTCCTGTTGACCGCCCTCTCGTTCGGGGCGGCGTTTGCGTGGATGCCGTTGCTTTTAATGGCCTTGTTGCGCTGGCGGGCCGGGAAGGCGATTCGTCCGGACGCGGAGACGCCGGTCTTTTCGAAATTGCACGCAAGTAAATCCGGGACGCCGACCATGGGTGGTATTCTCGTGTGGGGAACCGTACTCGTGCTCGCGGTGGGACTTTCTGCGTTGTCGCGGGCCGCGCCCGGAACGTTCCTTGGGCACTTGAACTTTCTCTCACGTTCGGAAACGCTCCTGCCGCTTGGTGCCCTGGTCGCATCCGCGATCGTGGGGTTCGTGGATGATTATTTCAATATTCGCGGGATCGGCGCGCATGGCGGCGGGTTGCGCGCGCGACATCGATTGATGGTATACACGTTTATTGCGATCGTTGGCGCTTGGTGGTTCCGGACAAAACTCGACTGGGACCTGTTGCACGTTCCGTTCGTCGGTGATTTTAACGTCGGTCTCTGGTACGTTCCGTTTTTTATCCTCGTGATTGTCGCGACCGCGTTCTCGGTCAATGAGACCGACGGCCTCGATGGACTCGCGGGCGGGACGCTTCTCACCTCGTTTGGCGCTTACGCTATCATCTCCTTCGCGCAAGGCCATTATGACCTGGCTGCGTTTTGCGGGGTGATCATCGGGTCGTTGCTCGCCTTTCTTTGGTATAACATCTGTCCGGCCAAGTTTTTTATGGGTGACACGGGCGCGATGTCGCTCGGGGTAACGCTCGGCATCGTGGCGATGCTCACCAACTCGGCCTTATTCCTTCCGGTCATCGGGCTGGTCTTCGTCTTGGAGTCCGCTTCCGTGTTGCTCCAGCTATTTTGGCGCAAGGCGTTCAAGAAGAAACTTTTTTTGTCCGCTCCGTTTCATCATCACCTTGAGGCATCCGGATGGCCGGAGCCGCAGATTGTCATGCGCCTGTGGGTGATTTCCATGGTTGCCGGGGCGATTGGCATCGCGCTTGCGCTTCTCGACGTATTGGTCGCATGAAGAACGAAATTCGCTCATTCGATTACACTTATCTGGCGATCGTCGGCGCGATCGTGCTTTTCGGCCTGATGATGCTCGCCTCGGCTTCCGCGCCCGTGGGATACGACCGGTTTGGGGACAGCTATTACTTCGTCACGCACCAGGTGGTATTCGGTCTGATCCCTGGAATCGCCGGTCTCGTGGTATTCAGTCGCATTCCGTATACGTTTTGGAAGCGCAACGCATGGAATTTGCTTCTCGTATCGATCGTGCTTCTCGTGATCGTGTTTATCCCGGGGCTGTCCGCGGGCATCGGGACCGCGCACAGCTGGATTTCGATCGGCGGTCTGTTTTCGTTGCAGCCCTCGGAAATCGTAAAGATTACGTTCTTGTTTTATCTCGCGGCCTGGTTGGAACGCCGCGGCGATTCGGGCGTGCGCGACGTGCACGGGGGGTTCCTTCCGTTCGCCGGAACGCTCGGCGCCATTTTGTTTCTCCTGCTTCTCCAGCCGGACGTCGGGACCATGTCGATTATCGCGGCCATGTCGCTTGTGGTGTATTTCGTCGCCGGAGCCCCGCTCGTGTACGTCGGCGGGCTTATCGCGGCCGGCGTAACGGGGCTCGCGCTTCTGATCGGCCTGGAGCCGTACCGCGCGGCCCGGTTCACCACGTTTCTGAATCCGGAGCTCGATCCGCAGGGAATCGGTTATCACATTAACCAGGCATTGCTTGCCATTGGTTCCGGCGGCATCCTTGGAGTTGGATACGGGCACAGCCGTCAGAAATTTCAGTATCTTCCCGAGGTATCCGGCGATTCCATTTACGCGGTCATTGGCGAGGAAATGGGAATGCTTGTGGCTGTGCTCGTGCTGATCGTGTTTCTTGCCTTTTTGTGGCGCACGCTTAAAATCGCCAACGAGGCGCCGGATAAGTTCGGCAAGTACGTATGCGTCGGCATCGCGGCTTGGGTCACGATCCAGGCGTTCGTGAACATTGGCTCCATGGTCGCGCTTATGCCCATGACCGGCATCACTCTTCCGTTCGTCTCCTACGGCGGCACCTCGCTCGCGGTGAGCCTGTGCGCGGTTGGAATCGTCTTGAATATCTCGCGGTACGGAAAAGGGAACAAAGAATAACCCCGTACGTAAAGCCGTATGAAAATCCTCTTCGCTGGCGGTGGAACCCTTGGTCCCGTGACGCCATTGTTGGCGGTCGTTGAGGCATGGAAGCGGCTTGACCCGTCAGTTGAGTTCATTTGGGTCGGGACGCCGAACGGGCCCGAGCGCGCGTCGGTGGAGGCCGCGGGGATTCGATTTTTGTCGCTGCCGGTTGCGCGGCTCACGCGGTATCCGTCGGTCGAATGGCTGACGCTGCCCGTGAATTTGTTTCGCGCGTCGCGTGGCGCCTGGACTTTGCTGAGGCGTGAGCGTCCCAATTTGATCGCGTCCGCGGGCGGGTTCACGGGCGTGCCGATCATTGTCGCGGCGTGCGCGCAAGGCATTCCGTCATGGTTGCACCAATCTGACGTCCGTCCGATTCTTTCGAGCGTATTGTCTTCGCCATTCGCGTCGTGGATTACGGTCGCGTGGGAGGCGACGGCCAAGGCCTTTCCGCGGGAAAAGACGCGCGTGGTCGGTAATCCGGCGCGTCATTCCATGCTCGCGGCGGATCGTGGCGCGGCGCTTGCCACGTTCGAGATTGATTCCTCGCGTCCCACCGTCCTGGTATTCGGGGGCGGAGGAGGATCGTTCTGGCTCAATCGCATGATGGAAACCGTCGGAGGAGACCTGGTGCGCGAGGCAAACGTGATTCATCTCACCGGCATTGGAAAGGTTACCGAGGCGCTTGAGGGATTCGGGTCGAATTACGTCGTCGAAGAGTTGCTGACTGGCGGCATGGCCGAGGCGCTTGCGGCCTCCGACGTGGTGGTGTGCCGGGCCGGGATGGGGACCATTACCGAGCTCGCGGCGTGCCGCAAGCCCGCGATCGTCGTTCCATTGCCGAATTCCCCGCAGGAGGACAACGCACGAGCGCTCATCGATGCGGACGCGGCGATGGTGTTGCGCCAGGACGCGACCACGCCTCAGGAATTTTTGGAGGCGATTCGCGGGTTGCTCCATGATGGTGTCCGCCGCCATGCGTTGTCGTCCGCCATCGCGTCTGTCCTTCCGACGGACGTCGCGGACATCATCGTGACGCGTCTTCAAGCGCTCGCAAAATGAAAATCCCCGGTCTCATTTGACCGAGGATTTCGTTTATTCGTCGTCGTCGGCGCCTGTTTCGAGCTTGCCCATGCCATCATCGGTTTCTTCCCCCTCGCAGTCGGGGCACAAACCAGCTTCGTTGAGCTCTACTTCGTCGCCGTCCTCGCCTGCTCCGCAGCGGGTGCAGACACCTGTGTCTGACATACGTACATCCGTTAGAAAATTATACCGGTATTATATCGACCGTTTGATAGATCGCAATAGTCTTGTCAAGAGGGGGCTGAGTTGGTATATTCTCGGCGCAAAGGAAATGGATACGCGCTGGTAGCTCAGTGGTAGAGCGAGGGCCTTTTAAGCCCGAGGTCGTGGGTCCGATCCCCACCCAGCGCACCACAAAAACGGATTGGCGAAAGCCAGTCCGTTTTTGTGGTCTGTCGAGGATGGCATCGAACCCAGGGGCAGGTTCGATCTGCGATGAAAAAATCGAGCTGGGGCTCGACAGGTCAGCGGCGGCGTTTCGCGAGGATAGCGATCGGGATCACGGCGGCATGCATCAGGATACCCTGCACGGGGTAGATGTAGTCCGTCCGTTGCTCGTCGGTGCGCAGCCAGACCGCGACGATGAGGTACGCGTAAGCCGCGGTCCAGAGCGCCCTTCGTGGGCCGTGCTGAGGTGCGTACAGGCAAAAAAAGACGCACGTCAGTAGACGTACGATCGGAGTTCCGTTTCCATGACGGTCGGGCCCGACAGGTCCGCGATGAGCGGCGGGGGCTCGGTCGTCCCGTAGACGTGGATCTCGATCGAGTCTCCGCGTCTGAGGCCCGTGAGAACGAGACTGGTGACGTCCGGGGTGAACGTCTCGCCTACGGTCTCGTCGTTCACCGTGACCAGGAATAGCACCTCCGCGTATCCGGCCTCCAGGTACGCGTACTTGAACGCCCTCACGTCGCCGAAGTCGACGCAGCCAAGGTCGCGCCTGCGTGCCTTGAGGACGATTTCGGACGCCTCCCTGGTCCGCATCGTGGTCGCGCGGTCGACCGCGCTGACGTCCGGGATACCGGAAATTCCGGTTCCCACGACGGAAATGTCGTCCTGCGCCAGCCGAATTTCCCGGCAATGGCCGTGTCCGGCATGGGCCGTTCCGAGGGCAAGAATGAGTCCAAAGAGCATCTGGGCTTCCTTCGTTGAGTTTCCGGCTTGAAAATAGCATTAAACAGGCCAAAATGTCAACCATCTGTCCTTGACGAAAGCGGGTTTGTCGGTTATCATCCGCGGGTATTCAGACTGATTACCGTCCTATGATTCGAGACGACCTGCGCAACATTGCCATTATCGCCCACGTCGACCACGGGAAAACCACCCTCGTCGATGCGCTTTTGAAGCAGTCCAACACGTTCCGCGACGCGGACGCGCAGGGGACGACGATCATGGACTCAAACGAGCTCGAGCGCGAGCGCGGGATTACGATCTTCGCGAAGAACGCCGCGATCAAGTGGGCGGGGAAGAAGATCAACATCGTGGACACCCCGGGACACGCCGACTTCGGCGGGGAGGTGGAGCGCATCATGTCGCTCGTGGACGGATGCCTCTTGCTCGTCGATGCCAAGGAGGGCCCGATGCCGCAGACCAAGTTCGTGCTGAAGAAGGCCATCCAGGCCGGGCACAAGATTATCGTGGTCATCAACAAGGTGGACAAGAAGGACGCGCGCCCGGAGTGGGTGCTGAACCGAACGTTCGACCTGTTCATCGACATGGGCGCCACGGAGGAACAGAGCAACTTCCAGGTGGTGTACGCCTCGGCCGTGAACGGTCTGGCAGGCCTTGAGCCCGACATGGCGAAGATGAAGGACATCACGCCGATTCTGAACGCCGTGGTCACCCATCTCACCGGCCCGGTCGCGGACCCGTCGCTTCCGTTCCAAATGGCCGTGGTTAATATTTTCTATGACAACTACAAGGGACGCATTGCCATCGGCCGCGTGAACAACGGCGTGGTGAAGCAGGGACAGACCGTGAAGCACATTGATCGCGACGGCAAGGAAAAGACGTCGAAGGTGATCGCGGTTCAGATCTTTGACGCGCTTGGCCGCGTGGATGTTTCAGAGGCCGAGGCCGGGGAGGTCGTGGCCATCGCGGGAATCGAGGGCGTGCAGATCGGCGAGTCGCTCGTGGATCCGGTGGGCGGTGTCGCTCTCCCGGTGATGGAGATTGAACAGCCGACCGTGAAGATGACCTTTGGAACCAACACCTCGCCGTTTGCCGGAAGCGAAGGAACCTTTTCCACGGCCCGTCACGTGAAGGAGCGCCTGGAAAAAGAACTTTTGAACGACGTTGCGCTGCGCGTAGAGAAGTCCGATTCCGACTCGCGCTTCGTGGTGTCCGGACGCGGGGAACTTCACCTGGCCATCCTCATCGAGAAGATGCGTCGAGAAGGGTTTGAGCTGGAAGTTTCGCGTCCACAGGTGATTTTCAAGGAGGTGGACGGAAAGATGGAAGAACCGTTTGAGGCCGTGTCCATTGAATGTCCTGAGGCCAACACCGGCGCGGTCATCGAAAAGATGGGTCGCCGCCGCGGCGAAATGAAGGATATGCGCGTGGAAAACGGAGTTGGATTTCTTGAGTTCGAAATCCCGACGCGCGGTCTTATCGGCTATCGCACCGACTTTATGGCCGACACCAAGGGCCAGGGAATCATCAACTCGCTATTCCTCGGCTACCGGCCGACGGTTGGCGATATCACTGCCAACGAGCACGGTTCCATGATTTCGATGGAAAACGGCGTGACCATGCACTTTGCCCTCGCCAACCTCCAGGAGCGCGGCGCGCTGTTTATCGGCCCGGCCGTGCAGGTGTACGTGGGCATGGTGATCGGGCAGTATTCCCGCGTGGAGGACATCGAGGTCAACCCGTGCAAGGAAAAGAAGCTGTCGAACATGCGCTCGAAGGGCGACGGAGCCGCGGCCGCGCTCGACACGCCGCGCGACATGACGCTGGAAATGGCCCTTGAGTTCATCGGCGACGACGAGCTCCTGGAAGTCACCCCGAAGTCGCTGCGCATCCGCAAGGCCCAGCTCGACTCCACCACGCGCAAGCGCGAAAGCGCGAAGAAGCTCGGATTGTAACCACCCTTTCGTTTTTCTACTCCTCGTTAGGTTTGATTCGTTGGATCACGAATCCTTCCTTTCCATCCGACGGCGTCTCGAGCGCGCGGATGAAGTCCGAGCGGTGGGATATTATCACGAACGTAGTGTTTGGCCGTTGACGCTTTTCATCCAAGAGAATTTGCGCGACCTCCTTCTCGGTTTCCTCGTCGAGTTCCTCGGTCGCCTGGTCGAGAAAGACGATGCTTCCATCTTTTTGCGATCGGATTTTTAGGAGAACCCGCGCGAGCCCGAGCCTGGCCTTTTCACCGCCGGACAGGCCGCGGATGGAACTTGAAAGATCCATGGCGCCGTCCTTTGTGAATCGTCTTGAAAGTCCGAGTTCGTTGAGGACGCGCGACATGTCCGCGTCCGTGGCATTGGGATTTCCAAAAACAAGATTGTCCCGAAGATTCCCGTTGTCGAACACGTACGGATGCTGGGAAAGGTACGCGATGTGGCCGTACAGCGAGTCCGGACCGGTCCGTTTGACGTTTCGAACGTCCTCCCCGCCGATTTTTACCGTTCCACGCGTCGGTCCGTAATATCCGGACATCAGGCGGGAAAGGGTCGTCTTGCCTTGGCCGCTGCGGCCCTCAAGCCGGACGACTCCTCCCGGAGGAACGCGGAACGAAATATCCCTGATGAGGCTGTCTCCGTCGATTTCAAGCGAGACTCCAGAAAGCTCAATGGAGAAGTCCGTTAATTCCGACGCTCCCACGCGTCTTTTGTCGAGCGCCTCCTCCTCGCGCGCGTATCCGTTGAAGATTTCCTCCATTTCAATGATCGCCCCCACGCTTTTGACCAGGTCGTTGTTGGTCCGCAGGATGCCGTCGAAGCCGCGGCGGAATTGTCCAGAGTACATGAGGGCCGCGACGATGTTTCCTCCGTTTTCGACTCCCAGGTTGCGCATCAGCATGCCGGCCATGGTCAGGGCCGCGACGACGGTCCCGCTCAGCGCGGATTCGGTTTGAAATTCCATGTCCGACCTTGCGACGAAGCGCTCGTGGCCGATCTGATTCTTTTTCTTGCCGAGATCCCCGATGCGCCGTGCCATCGGTTCCTTCATGCCGCTCAGGACAACGTCCTGATGGGCCTGGATCTGCTCTTCGATCTCCTGCGCGACCTCGCCCTCATTTTGATACGACGCCGCGACCAACGGACCGGTACGCTGGTCGGCCTTGCGCGCGATCGCGATGGCGATCGGGGCGGTCGCGAGCGACAGGAGCCCAAGCCTCCAATCCATGGCCGTCATGACTCCGAACCCGACGAGGGCCGTGGTCGCCGCAGGCAGTTGGATGCGTGCCGTCGAACTCAGCACATCCTGGAACGCGGCTTGCGACCGCGTCATAGCCGAAAGAATCCGGCCTCGATTTTCACGCATGGACATGCGTTCTCCCGGTTGGAACGCGAGTTCTCTCGAAAGACGCTCGTTCAGCCCGCCCGTTCGATCCATGACGCCGTTCAGGAACGAGTCAAAGTTCACGTCCAGGAGTCTCCGAACCCAACCCGTGGAAACGGACAGGCCAAGATATCCGATGGAGAACGCGACGGCTTCCGCGTTTTGGGAGCTGTCCATCGCCTTTCCGAGCATGGCCGGGGCAAGACCTTCCACGGCTCCCAAGACGGTCATGGCAACCGCGAACTTCACGTAGGAGCTCTTTTCCCCCTCGTTGAGATATTCGTTCCAAACCTCCCTCATTACGCGTAGCCGCTGGGTTGCCCCGGCCTTTCCATCGGGCGTCAGCGCCGGTACGTCGTTGCCTTCGGCGAGCGCAAGAAGATTTTTGATTTGCTCGGTCGTGAATCCGAATCTCGAATACGTCCTCGTCATCTCGCGCTCGACGTAGGCGGCCCCCTCGGCCGTCGGCTTGGTGCTCGCGCGCTTTCGAAGTTTCTGGCAGGCCGCCTTGAATTCCTCCGCGTTTTGGAACGAGACAAGATGGTCCGCCCACATCTCCATGTTGAACAGCATGTCCTGTTCGTCGACGGTAAGCCCGCGCTCATGCTTGTTTCCATCCTTGGTCTCAAAAACCAGACGTTGGCCGACTTCCGGCCGTGAGACGATTTCCGCGCGCGTCGCCCCTTCCTTGAACGTGAGAATCTTTGCCGCGATCCGCTCGAGCTGTTCGAAGACCGCCGCATCAGGTTCGGGACAAAAATGCTGTTCGCGCACACGCATCTCGATGGCGCGGATCACGTGGGCCATTTCCGCGTTCAGCTGCGGCGGAATTTCGGATATGCCGAATTGTTCGAGAAGCGCGAGCTCGACGCTTTTCTTCGCATCGTCGATCGAGTCCCGAAGCGAATCCGGCATGACTTCCCGCCGGGCATCAAGATCCTTCGGTTTTTTCCAAAGCTCATGCGGTTGCGGCCTGTATGCTTCTCCCATAGACGGCCATTATAACAATGTTTTCAATTTTCGTGACAGTGGGATGGAGTACGGTTGACAGGAGCGTGGATTTTTGGTAGCGTCGTCTGGACCAAGGAGGATCGGTCATGAAGGCTCTGTTCCAGCGGCTCCGATGGGCCGTGCTTTCGCTGGTGGCGCTCGTCCTCGCCCTCATCCCGACGTGGATGTTCGTCTGGGTGCGATCGTTCGCGAGTCCGGACGGGTTCTGGCAGGAGCTTGCGCTTGGCGTGGCAGGCGTATATGTTGCTGGGGGCGATCCAGTTCGTGCTGTTCATTGTCTGGCTCGTGTTCCTGGGGTACACGTGGGCCAGTACCGAGGACGATATTCATCGTACACAAAGAAGAAATCGGAGTAGCAACTCCGACGACTGGGAAGACAAAGACGACGTTTGACCGCGGTCCCTGCCGCGTCTGACCCCTATCCGGGGTTTTTTGTAGGGTAAGTACTAAGTTTGCCACCAGCCCGGTGGCACTTTTGTTTTCAACCAAGCGGAGAAATCGTGGTGAAGTGCCGGTGTACTAACTTTGCCACCAATATGGCCGTCCAAACCTGTCCGGGATGCGGGTATTCCCGCCTGTGGAAGCTGCGCAGGGACAAGCGCAGGTGCAAGCGGTGCCGGAAGGAATTCTCGCCACGCGGGGCGTCCGTTCCGGGCCTCGCGGCGGACGCGCCGGCGCTCCTCGGGATCGCGCTGGCGTTCGTCGTGCACCGGACGGTGAGGCGGGTCGCGTCGTCGGCGGGCCTGTCGGCCGCGACGGCGCAGAAGCACTGCCACCGGTTCCGGCTGGCGATCGCCGCCGAGGAACGGGAACCGTTCGAGGGCCCCGCCGAGGTCGACGAGACGTACATCGGGGCGCAGCGGAAGAACCAGCGTCTGCACATCCGGAAATTGTACCCGCCCAAGCGCGGCCACGGGACCAACAAGCTGCCGATAATCGGCGTCCACGACCGCGCCACCGGGACGGTGAGGGTCGAGGTGATGGCGCGAAAGCTCGACAAGGGGATCGTCCTCGCGTTCGTGGCAAAGTCGGTCGTCCCGGGCGCGAGGGTGTTCACCGACGGCTTCCCGTACTACAGGGACCTGGCGAGGCTCGGCTACGCGCACGAGTGGGTCGACCACAACGCCCGCGAGTACGTCCGCGGCGACGTACACACGAACGGCATCGAGGGGTTCTGGGGATTCATGAAGCGGCGCATGGGGAACATCGGCGGGATGCGGCGTGACCGGCTCGGCCTGTTCGCCACGGAGCTCGCGTGGCGGTACAACGTCCGGATGCTTTCGGACGGCGAGAAGGCCGACCGTCTCGTCTCCCTTACCAGGAAACTTGGTGACAACGATTAGTACTTACCCATTAAAAAAGCGCCTAGGTCAGGCGCAGGGGAGCCGGTGGGAGTGCTTGACTTCCGGGACACGGCCCGTGAGGATTCCGTTGACGAGGCTCGAGAGCGACTCGAAGGTCTTCCCCCACGCGTCGATGCGGTAGCGGGCGATTCCCGTCTTCTCGCACGGGTCGAAGACAACCAACGCCCGGGCTGATGCGCCTTCCGCGTCGAACACATGGATCCCGCGTTCGTATCCTTCCCCTGGAGGGACCGCGACGAACATCGCGAGGCGCGCCTCGTCGGCGAGGGCGGCGAATTCGGGCGAGAACATCTTCTGGGGCCTCAGATTCCCCCTTTCGTCAAAGGAGGTGAGACCGCAGGTGTAGACGACCTTGTGTCGCCCGACCACCAGGCTGTTCCTGGTGCCGTTGCGCAAGGAAATGCGAATCCCCGCCAGCGGGTGGCGAGACTTGTTGAGGCGAGCCATTGCTTTTTCGACCCAGTCATCGAAGGCCCGACTGTCCTCCGGCGGGGTTCCGATCCTCGGGTACCTGATCTTCTTGCGGTCGAAGATCAGTTCGGTGGTTCCGTGCATCTTTACTCCGTATCCGTGCGGCGCGTTCCGGGAAGCCCGGGCCGGCACGGGGAACGACGCGGGGGAATCCGCGCCGTGGGAGGATGCTACCGCACGTTGATTCCACTGTCAACCGTTCCGCCTGGCGGTTGTCTCCGTGCATCGCGACGATCGGACAAAACGGGCTTGGAACAGCTGGAGTATTGGTTTGTGGCGGTTCGTTTGACGGTTCGTCGGCGGACGTGTACGGTGGACGTATCAATATGCGGAACTCACGGACGAACATCTCGCTGCGTCGTCGCGGAATCCCTGGAAGGATTCCGGAGTTTTCGCGCGCATGACGTGACGTCCGCCTCGTGGACGCAAAACCCCCGGAATGGTTCCGGGGGTTTTGTTCTTGGAGGACGCATGGAATTGCTTCGGATGCCGGATTTCGTCGACGGTTCCGCCTGGGACGCGCTTGAGCGCGCGATGGCGGTGGAGCCGAGCATCATGGGGTCGCGCGTGCGACCGCCGCGAACCTTGAGCGCGTGTATCGAGAGGGGCGCGCGGTGCTGATGCGGGAGAACGGCCGGGCCGTCGGGTTCATTGCCGCCTGGGACTGGCCCGAAGGCTACCTGGAGATCGGTTCGGCCTGGGTCGACGCGCGCCATCGCGGGATCGGACACGGCAACCGCCTCGTCGTCGAGATCGTCGGGCTCGTTCGCGCGCTGGTCGGCGACCGCGCGTTTGCCGTCACGACGAATCCGCGGTTCGTTGCCGCGGCTCTCCACGCCGGGATGCGGCTCCATCCCGATTGGCACGGCCCGATCCCGTGGGCCGTGACCTGCGGCAAGTGCGACTTCTTTGCGGAATCGGACAAGCCCGGCTGTCCGAAGCGCAACGCGTCCTGCCGGCTCCTGCTCTGACCGGACAAGAACTTCGTTCTTGTCCGGATTTTTTCTTTGGCATTCGGCGTCAGTCCCTCTTTGGGAGAAACGCGCGGTATTGCGCGACGGCCTCGTTCAGCTCGCGGCGGGAAACGCGTTCCGAGGCGGTGTGCGCGTCCGTGATGCTGCCAGGGCCGAGGACGAAGCTGTTTTTGAGGAAGGCCATTTCCGTGAAATAGGCGACGGCGTTGCGCGCGAACGACGGCGCGGTGTGGTCGACGGGAGGGACGGTTTGAAGGGTCTTGATCGTGTGCGGAACGTTCGTGTCCGCGAGCGCGCGATGTATCAACGTCTCGAGTTCTGGGTTCATCGAACGGAACAGCAGGGTCGCGGTCGCGTGCGCGGCGACGACGTTGTCCGCGGTCCCTCCCTGGATAAGCCCGACGTGGTAGGTGGTTTCTGGGAAAGTGTTTTTCAAAAAAGCAGCAAGGAGCGCCGCGAGCTTGTGGATCGCGGAATCGGGGTGATCGGTGGACGAGTGTTCCGCCGTGCCATCGCAGAGGATCTCAACGGAGGTGATTCCACGCTGCGCCGTGACGATCTGGAGGCCGGTCGGTTCGCCTATGACGATGCGCTCTGGGACGATGTCGTTATCGGCGAAAAACTTCTGCACGGCAATGGCGCCATCGAAATTCGTCTCCTCGCCGACCGTGAACAGGAGGCCGAAATCCGTCGCGTCCTCCGAGACTGCCTGGAGCGCGGCCGTGATCATCGCCGCGGCCGCGCCCTTGTTGTCGCACGCGCCGCGCCCATGTATGTTCTCGTCGTCGACGCGGATCTCAACGGTGCCAGGCACCGTGTCCAGGTGCGCGGCGAGCAAAACGCGCGGCGACCCGACGGTGCACAGCAGGTTCGAGCGCGTCTCGTCGACCGGGATGCGCTCGACACGAAACGTCCCGCCAAGCGTTTCCGCGACGCGATCAATGATCGCTTGCTCCGTTCCGGATACGGACGGGATGGCGAGCAGGTCGAGGAGAAGTTGTTCGGGTTGTGTGAGGATCATAGTCGTCTATTCATATACCAAAATGCTCATTGGATCAACTAAAAAAGCGCCTAGATCAGGCGCAGTCAGCGGAGAAGGACTGGGGCGATGTAGCAGCCGTCGCCGAAGTGGGTCCAACCGTCCGCGAGCATCTCGTCGTGGTGCGCGATCCATTCGCGGATCTTCGCGGCCAGGATCGCATCGGCCTCGGATGTCTGGCGATCGTAGCGGGCGATGCGGACGGCGAGCGGGGAGACCGTGAGCGTCACGGCGAGCAGCGGGCGGTACGAGCAGTGTTCCGACCCGTGAACCTGCCGCTGGATTTCCCAGATGGTCTCGTGCGGCCAATGGAACAGATGGCTGTGCGCTTCGGGAAGCGAGCGGGACACGGCGGCGAGCAGCGTGTCTTCCGGCTTTCCGGTCTGGTAACTCCAGCCGTCGAACCGCTGCCAATGCGGGGTCCAGCATCGGATGCGGTGCATGGACTCGCTTTCTCTCGACGCGGTCATTGGCCGCGCTTCTTGCCGAAGTTTCCCTCGAGCCAGGCACCGGCCACGGCCGCGCCCGCGCGCTTGAACAACCTCGTCCAATACCGTTCCATGGGTAGCCTCCTTCTGGTTGCGCATTGATACCAGGTCTTTTTTACGGCGTCAATGATCCGCGGTCCATTATGCTATAATCATGTCATCTATGCGCATTGCGATGATCGGACAAAAAGGGATAGAAATCGGCGAGCGTGGCGGAGGGATTGAGCAGCACGTGCGCGCGCTTTCCTTGCATTTGGGAAAGCGCGGGCATGAGGTGACCGTGTACGCGCGGCGGCGCTACGTGCCAGTCGCAAGCGTGTCCACCTCGCGTTCCCGGCGCAATGGATTTTTTCCGGGCGTGACCGTCCGGTACATGCCGACGGTCTATCGCAAAAATTTGGAGGCGATCGTTCATACGTTTTTGTGCACGCTCGATGCGCTCTTGCGTCCGTACGACATCATCCATTATCACGGCGTTGGCCCGTCAACGCTCGCGTGGATTCCACGCCTTTTGAAGCCGAAGGCACGGGTGGTTTGCACGTTTCACTCGCAGGATCGTTTTCATAAAAAATGGGGGCGGTTCGGCCGGCTGTACTTGTGGTTCGGAGAGTGGGCCGCCTGTCAGTTTCCGCACGCGACCATTGCCGTGAGCCACGTGATTCAGGTATACGCGCGCAAACGGTACGGCAGACAAATCATTTATATCCCCAACGGGGCCGAAGTGCAGGTCGTGGAAGCGACGGACGCGGTTCTGGCTTTTGGCTTGGAACCGAGGCAGTACGTCTTGAACGTGGGGCGATTGGTTCCGCATAAGGGGATTCAGTATCTGATTGAGGCGTTTCAGAAAATGAAAGAACAGAGTGGAAACAATCGCATGGGCCTCGTGATTGTCGGCGCTGCAACGTATACGTCGGCGTATGAGAAACAGCTGAGGGGCATGGCGATCGGACGGAATGACATATTGTTCCTCGGGTATCAGTCGGGCGAAGCGCTCCGGCAGCTCTACGCGCACGCCTATCTGTACGTGCAACCGTCGGAATCAGAAGGACTGCCCGTCGTTGTGCTCGAGGCAATGAGTTTCGGAAGGCCGGTGCTCGTGTCGGATATTCCGGAGAATCTGGAGGCCATGCGACGCGCCGGATTTTCCTTCGCGAACAAGAGCGTTGAGGATTTGACGGAAAAGCTTATGGAACTCGTGAACCATCCGGAGATCGTGGAGGACGCGGCGAAGGACACGCAGGAAACAGTGCGCCGCCATTTCAATTGGGAAATGATCGCCGTGCACACGGAGGCGGTTTATTTGAGTATCAGGCATTAGCACGGGGGACACATGTAACAAAGGGGACAAAGGATTTTGAATATGCCCGCAACTCACGACTGGCATGCGATGTCCGGAAAGGAGGTCATCGCTAAGCTTGAAACGCGAACGAACGGATTGACGTCGGCGGAGGCCGCGAAGCGTTTGCAATCGCGCGGCCCGAACGAGTTTCCGCGCGAGGTGCCAAAGCGTTGGTGGAGCGTGGCCTTCGATCAGTTTGCCAGCCCGCTCATGTTGGTTTTGCTTGCCGCGGCAGTCGTGAGCTTTGCGCTTGGCGACCGGTTGGATTCCGGCGTGATTGCGGCCGCGGTCGCGGTAAATGCCATGCTTGGATTCGTTCAGGAGTACAAGGCGAACCAGGCGATGGAACAATTGCGTTTGCTCGTGCATCCGACGGCCATGGTGCGGCGCCTGTCTGCGGACGGGCAGGATGACGGGCATGATCGCGCGTTGGACGCGCGCGAGGTGGTGCCAGGTGACATCCTGATTCTTTCTGCCGGCGACCGCCTTGTCGCGGACGTGCGATTCCTTGGGTGTTCCGCATGCGAAACGAACGAGGCGTTGCTTACGGGCGAGTCCGCGCTGGTCGTCAAACGGGAGGAGAAGCTGCCGCCGGGCGTGGCCATGGCGGAACGGTCGAACATGGCATTCGCCGGAACGTCGTTCGTGGCCGGGCGCGGCGTGGCCGTGGTTGTGGCAACCGGATCCGAAACTGAGCTCGGGAAGGTCGCGGCGCTCGTGCGAGAAACGGAGGATCGCGACACGCCGCTCCAAATGGAGCTTTCGCGATTGGCGAAATGGCTGTCCTACGGGGTCGTCGCAATCGTTGCGGTTATGTTTGGCGCCGGCGTTTTGGCCGGGCGCGATCCGCTCGGGATGTTCGAGACCTCAGTTGCGCTCGCGGTGGCTGCCATTCCGGAAGGGCTCGGCATTTCCGTGACGATTGTGCTCGCGATCGGCATGCAGCGCATGGTAAAGCGCCGCGCGCTCGTGCGCAGACTCGTCGCGGCCGAGACCCTTGGTTCCGTGTCGGTCATTTGTACGGATAAGACCGGGACCATCACCGAGGGCCGGATGCGCGTGGATCATATCGTTGGAAATCGCGAAAAGGTTCTTGAGGCGGTGATGCTCTGCAACGACGCGATTGTGGACGGTGAGAAGATCATCGGGACGCCGACCGAGCGCGCATTGATGGAAGCGGGTCTTGCCGCGGAGCTGAATCTGTCCGCGTTGAAAAAGGCGCGTCCGCGCGTCGGAGAACTTCCGTTCGATTCCGCGCGCAAATACATGGCCACGCTCCATCACAAGGCCGATCGGCATACATTGATCGTAAAGGGAGCGCCGGAAAAGATCCTTCCCATGTGCCGCGATGGGGAGATGCGTCTTGCCGAGGCGACGAAGCTTGCCGCGAAGGGGTTGCGGCTTATCGCGGTCGCGCATAAGTCGGTTGGGGAGTCCGTCGAAATCAACGGCGAACTTCACGGAATGACGTTCCTTGGGTTCGTTGGGTTGCGGGACCCGTTGCGCGCGGAGGCGGCCGAGCAAATTCGTGCCGCGCGCGCGGCGGGCGTGCGAACGGTTATCGTGACGGGCGACCATCCGAGCACGGCGCGCGCCATCGCGAAGGAAGCAGGGTTTCTTTTGCGCGATCACCACGGCCTCCTCACCGGCGAAGAGCTCGACGCGCTTGACGATGCCGCGCTCGACCGTATGCTCGTGGGCGTTCAGGTGTTCGCGCGCGTCGAGCCGCGACACAAGATTCGCGTGGTAAACGCATGGCAGCGCCGAGGCGACGTGGTCGCGGTGACTGGCGACGGGGTAAACGACGCGCCCGCGCTCAAGGCCGCGGAGGTCGGCGTGGCTCTTGGCTCCGGCACGGAGGTTGCCAAGCAGGCGTCCGACATGGTGCTGCTCGATGACGACCTCGGTTCCATCACGGCTGCCATCGAGCAGGGAAGGGTCGTTTTTGACAACGTGCGCCGCTGCGTGGTGTATCTGCTCGCGGACAGCTTCACGGAAATCGTCCTGATCGGCGGAGCCATCCTGATGGGACTTCCCCTGCCTTTGCTTCCGGTTCAGATTCTTTGGATCAACCTGATCGCGGACAGCCTGCCAAACATCGGGCTCGCGTTCGAGCCAGGTGAGCGCGACGTGATGAACATTCCACCGCGCAAAAAAAACGAGCCCGTGCTGAACCGGGAAATGTTCATTCTGATCTTCCTCATCGGTATCGTGACGGACTTGCTGTTGTTCGGCATCTATCTTTGGTTCATTTCTTCCGGAACCCCGTTGCCTCAAATTCAATCCATCATGTTTGCGGCCGTTGGCGTTGATTCATTGTTCTATGTCTTTGCCGTAAAGAGCCTGCGGCGGTCAATATTCCGGTCGAACCCGTTTTCGAACCGGTATTTGAACGTCGGTGTGGTCGCGGGCTTCCTTTTGATGGGCCTTGCCATGCTCCATCCGTTTTTGCAGCGCGCGTTTGACGTCGTCCCTCTTTCCTTGCCGCAGTGGGGCCTATTGCTTATGATGGGTCTCGTGAAGCTTGGCATGATCGAAATGGGCAAGGAAGCGTACCTTTTTTATCAAAAACGGATTGTATCGACATAATATGACAAAATGTCCCGCCTCGTTTATTTCCGTTGCCAAGGCCTATGCCCAGGAAGCATCGGCGCGCAAGGTCGTCATGGGACGGTCAAACGACGCATTGTCACGCTCAAAGCGCGCGATTTTCGCGCTTCACCGAGGTGACGTCAGCGGCGCGGTCACGAGCTTGCGCGAGATCAAAACGGAGCTTGCGGAACTCGATAGGCATTTTCGAAAATTTCCCACGCTTTTGACGGAGGGGTCGTACCAGGCGGCGCTTGAGGAATTTGCCGAGGCGCAGTTGTTCGCATCGTATCTCGAGCATGGGACGTTCGGTTCCATGGCAGAACGCACGATGCGTTCGGATGTCTATCTGGCCGGATTGTGCGACGCCACGGGCGAGGTTGTCCGATTCGCCACGCGCGAGGTCATTGCCGGACGGCCCGAGGCCGTGCGAGCGGCGTTCGAGACGGTGGACATGGTGATCGAGTATCTCCTTAACATGGACCTCACCGGCTATTTGCGCACCAAGTTCGACCAGGCAAAGCGAAATCTGCGGAGCCTCGAGCAGATGAGCTACGAATTGTCCGTGAGAAAGTAACGGCGTAATCCTTATGCCACACGACCCCGCCAACCCATGGCTGTTTCGGCGCGATGAACTCGACATGCTCGAGGATGAGATCGACGGCGTGTTTGATTTGCACGAGCAATCGCGCGATCCGGTGAATCGAACCATGGAGGAGACCGTCATCGGGGAACAGACAAAAACGGAAGATTCGTACGAGCGCCGGCTGTCCGACGTGCTTGGCCCGGACGCGCTCCTAGAAGATGAACCGCACGTGTGCGAGCACTGCAAGGACGGTTTTCCCGAGGGCGTTGCGCTTAAGGATTTGCTCTCGAAGAAACGCGACCCATTGTACGTTCGGTCATACCTTTGGGCGACCAAAGTGTTCGTGTGGGCGCGCGAAAGTTATTGGAAGCAGGGGATGCGCAACCGCGACATGTTTCGGGTAAACGTGAATGCGTGTCTCGTTCCGGTGAAAATTGCGTTTGCGCTCGCGGAAGAGGGACATGGTGACGCGCACGCGCCGAGCATCGCCGGACTTGAGTACGATCTCGCCCTCGTGTACCTGGCTCGAACGCGCGAGTCGCTCGGGGCATTGCGAACCATGGGGCTTGCGTACGCGGATTTGGTTTGGATGATCGAGGAGGCCGACGCGCTCGCCGCAGAAATTAAAGATCGCCGGAGCCGATTCCCCTCGTTATGAGCGTGCGTATTTCTGCCATCATTCCGGCCTACAACGAGGAGCCCACGATCACGGGCGTGGTTGAGGCGTTGCGCGCGTCGCCGCACGTGCGCGAGGTCATCGTCGTGTGCGACGGGTCCACGGATCGCACGGCCGAGCGCGCGCGGATGGCCGGCGCGACCGTATTTGACCTTCCGCATAACGCCGGAAAGGGCGCGGCCATGCTCCACGGCCTCACGCACACGGATGCGTCCGTGGTCGCGTTCTTTGACGCGGATCTGATCGGGCTTACCCCCGACCACGTGGAACGACTCGTGTTCCCGGTGCTTTCCGGGTCGCGCGTCATGAACGTCGGGATCCGCGACCGCGGCCCGATCATCTCACGCCTTGCCTCGCGTCTCCCGCTCATCGGCGGCGAGCGCGTCATGCTCCGCCAAGTGATCGAACGCGTGCCGACTGAGTACCTGCAGGGGTACATGATCGAATCCGCCCTGAACTACTATTGTCGGTCCCGCGCGCTTCCGTATGGTGGGGTATTTCTCCCCGGACTTGGGATCCGCCGTAAGTATGAGAAGGTCGGTTGGCGGCGCGGTGTGGTAGAATATGCAAAAATGACCTGGCAAATCGTCGTGGCCATGGCATCCGTCCGTGTCGGACGATTCTTAAAACGATTTTAATGACCCATATGCATGAGTTCCGCATTCCAGGGTGGCGCACAATCATTCAGAGCATCGTTCCGTTTTATCAGAAAAACGTTTGGTATCTTGTCGCGATTCCTCTTCTCATGGGGGCGATCGCCATTCTTCCCCTCGTCGCCGTCCTTTCCTTTTACGCGATGACGGCGCTCGCGATTGCCGGAGCCGGATTGCAGGCTCCTGGGACGCTTTTAAACGTGTTTCTCGCCCTTCTTGGCGTTGCGTCTCTGGTTTGGATGCTGTTTGTGAGTGGTGCGCTTCAAATTGCTACGGTTCGCGCCTCGTATGACGGCAACGCGGTGCCGCTTGGGACGCTGATTCGCGGATCGTTTGACGCGCATCTCATCGCGCGCGTGCTCGGCGGATTGTTTCTGTATGCAGTGATGGTGATGGTGGGGCTGGTGCTGTTCATAGTCCCTGGCATCTATCTTGCCGTGCGCGGATCCTATCTGCCATACGTGCTTGTGCGCGACAAGCTCGGCGTGGTCGATTCCATCAAGCAATCGTGGGCATTGACGCGCGGTTATTGGTGGGTCACGGCGCTGCGTTATGGCTGGCTCGCGCTCGCATCGGTGGCCGGATCCGCTGCGTTTGCGATCGTGTTTTCCAGTCCGGCGGCGCGCGGCGTGGGCAGCTTGCTCGACTTTGCGTGGCAGATGTTCGTGGTCGGCCCGTTTGCCATGGTGTTCGCGCGCCATATGTATGATTCGGTACGCGCCGGCAAGGGCCAGGATCCGGAGGCGTTCCACGCGCTGACAAGCGCCGAAAAGGGACAGTTCGCCGCCATAATCGTCCTGTTCCTCGTGCTTACGTCCGTCCAGTCCGCGTTCGCGCCGAAGCGTTCGCAGGCGGATGGCGAGGTGTTCCAGGAATTTCTTCAAGGATTCGAACGATAATCGCGTATGGCCATTGACTTTTCGGACATCTCAACTTTTCAGGACGCCGTGGTCACGGTCATGGGGCTTGGCCGATACAAACAGGGAAGCGGCATCGGCGCGGCCAAGTGGCTGATGCGCCACGGCGCCCAGCTTGTAATCACGGACCTGAAGACCGAAGAGGAAATGCGCGAGTCCATCGAGGAGATCTCGCAATGGTACGGGCAATACCGCGCGCAGTTCCCGGACCGGACCATTTATCAGCCCGTGTTCGTTCTGTCTGAGCATCGCGCGCAGGACTTTACCGATGCGGATTTGGTCGTACAGAACCCGGGCGTCCCGCGGGAGTCGGAATTCGTGTTGCTCGCGCGTGAGAAGGGCATACGGGTCGAGAGCGATATGTCGCTATTCTTCCGCTACTGTCCATTTCCGATTTACGCGGTAACCGGTACGCGCGGCAAGTCCACCACCACCGCGTTGCTCGGCGAGATGTTTAAGTTCGTGCATGCGAAAACCGTCGTCGCGGGAAACATCACGCGCTCGCCGCTCGAGGATCTCGACTGGCTGCTCGAAGAAAAGGAACCCATCCCAGTGGTGCTTGAGATGTCTTCGTGGCTCATCGAAAGCCTTGAGAACGTTGATCGGGGTCCGGACATTGGCATTCTGACCAACATTTTTGCTGACCACTTGAACCGCTATCCATCGCTCGAGGCGTATGCGCAGTCGAAGCTGCAGCTGTTCCGTCATTGCAAGGGCGGGCAAAAGGCCGTGCTGAATGCCGATCATGAGATGGTGCGTGCGCTTTCGGATGGGATCAACTGCAAGAAGTATTGGTTTTCAGAAAAGGAAAATGCCGGAACGGAAGGCGTGTTCTTGCGCGAAGGGAAGATTATTTGTGCCGTGGAAGGAAAGGAACACGTGCTCGGCGATACCGAGAGCATGGCGCTCAAAGGGGCGCATAACCTTTTGAATGCGCTTGCGGCGTCCTTGGCGGCGCACCTGGCCGGCGTGCCGGCCGAGGCGATTTCCAGGGCGCTCCAAACGTTCAGGGGTCTGCCGGGCCGGCAGGAAATCGTAAAGGAAGTGCGCGGGGTCGCGTACGTGAACGACACCACGGCCACGTCGCCCGACGGCACCATTGCCGCGCTCGACCGGTTCGCCGGAAAGAAGGAGAAGAACGTTGTGCTCATTTGCGGCGGCGCGTCGAAGGGATTGCCCTACGCGGAGTTCGGAAAGAAGGTTGCCAAGACGTGCAAACTGGTGGTGTATCTTGACGGGTCCGCCACGCCGGACATTCAGAAATCCATCGACGAAAGCGTGCCCTGGATGCTCGTAAAGACCATGGACGAGGCGGTAAGGGGTGCCGCGAAGGCTGCCACCGAAGGCGACACGGTGCTCCTGTCGCCCGGTGCGGCGAGCTTCGGCGCGTTTCAAAATGAATTTGACCGCGGTGAACAGTTCGTCGAGGCCGTGAAGAGGGTGAAGGAATAAAAATACCCCAGGCATCAGGATGTCGATACAAGAAAAAGTGTTGCGGAATGGTTTGAAATTATGAGGAGAAACAAGTTAAAAAAGTTGAAATCGATTGAATTGTTCGCCGGTGCTGGCGGCATGTCGGAGGGATTTGAGCAGGCAGGATTTGATATTCGTGTGGCAACAGATTTTGACGCAGATTGTGCTGTTACTCATCAAATCAACCACTCGTCGGCCTCGTTCTTGCATGCGCCTATACAAAAATTGACATATAAAAACTTTCTTGATTCAGGAAATCTAAAAATTGGGGAAATCGATGTCATGGCCGGCGGTCCTCCGTGCCAAGGTTTTTCAATCAATGCACCGAAAAGAAATATCGGTGATCCACGCAATGAATTGTTCAAACACTACGTTCGTATTGTTTCGATGCTCAAGCCGAATTTCGTTGTACTTGAGAACGTTCCGGGAATGTTGTCACTTGAGGGTGGCAAGGTGGCACTACAGATTGTTAATGCCTTCAAAAGGATTGGATATTTGATGGAATTTAGGGTTTTGTTTGCACCGGACTTTGGCGTTCCGCAAGAACGGCGGCGCGTCATTTTTTTTGGCAACCGTCTTGGGGTCAAAGTCATGTTTCCAAAAGCGAGTCATTTCCCTGCAAATTCTCTCTTGAAACCTAATTACGTGACAGTTTATGAGGCCATAGGTGATCTGCCATCCCCTACGGATTCCGTCGAATTTCTTCCGTATTCAAGAAAAAAGCCTTCAGTTTACGCACTCGAACTTCGCAATCAGTCAGAAGGTGTTTTCAATCATGGTTTTGGAATTCTCGGAAAAAAGAATCTTGAGAGAATAAAACATATCCCGCCTGGAGGTAGCTGGAGGGACATTCCTTTGGGTCTATTGCCTCCTGGCATGTTGAAAGCAAAGCGATCGGACCACACAAAACGCTATGGGCGTCTGCATCCGAAAGGCCTAGCGTCGACGATACTTACAAAATGTGATCCGCATTGGGGAGCGTATATTCATCCTGACCAAGATCGCACCCTTTCGGTCAGAGAGGCTGCCCGTTTTCAGGGATTCCCGGACCGATATCGTTTTTCTGGTTCCAAATCTTCGCAATATGCTCAGGTTGGAAATGCTGTGCCAATCCAACTTGCACGTGCAATTGCAAAAACAATAGTTGCTTCGTATGAAAAATGTTGAAAAGCCAGAGTTGTTTGCCGAAGTTTTCGGCTACCCAGTAGAAAATATATGTGATGAGGCAGTTCAGAGCAGGTCGGTTGGAATCTGTCCGTTTCTGGACGGTCCTTGTCAAAAAAGTACATATGTTGACGGACAAGGTATTCGTCGTCCAATGGGGATTTGTTCAATGTTCCATCATGGTAAAAAAATTGCGATTACATGCCCACATCGTCTGAAGTCGGAAGGGCTAATCTTTGACGCGGCGATGGATTTCTGTTTTCCAGGTGTTCCTGCGGATGAAATGGTTGCGCTGCCGGAAGTCAGATTGCCCACAAACCGTGGACGCGCTGGGAATCTTGATTACACAATTGTTCGACATAAAGACGGCAGAGTGCTTGATTTTGCTGGAATGGAACTTCAGACTGTATATTTTTCAGGAGACGGAATGCGAGATATGTTTATCCGTTATCTTGAGCATCAGAAACGAGGTGTTGATTTTTCTCCAAAACAGACTGGTCGACAACATCCTGACTACCGTTCTTCGTCAAAGAAACGGCTTTTGCCTCAGTTGATCGAGAAGGGCCCAATTTTTGGTGCTTGGAATAAAAAATTCGTAGTAGCTATTCACACTGAGTTTTACGAACACCTAGCTAGCAACGTCCACTTAGTGGAGGCGTCAAAAAAGGATGCTGATTTTGCATGGATTGCAGTTGATTATGATCCGACATTGAAAAATAAATCCCGCCACCTCGTGGTTCAACGGGTTATTCCATCAAGGTTTGATCTGGTTCTTAAGGCCTTCATGCTCACTGCAGAAGATGTGCCTCCAGTTCAAGACTTCGTTTCGCATCTTGAACGTTTGGTTGCGCGTGCCATAGAGCAGCGAAGAAATTAGAGAGGTGTTTTGTTTCTGGTAATAGTACAAAAAATGAAAAAGCTCATCCGCCGGCTGGTGCCGGAACCGATCATTGGACTGTACCACTTGGCACTCGCCGAGCTGGCCGCCTTTTGGTACGGGCATCCGTCGGAGAGGCTTGTGGTGGTTGGCGTGACCGGGACCAACGGCAAGTCGTCTACCGTACAGTTCATCGGGCGGATGCTCGAGCACGCGGGATACCGCGTGGGATGGACCGGGACGGCTTCGTTCAAGGTCGCGGGCAGGGAATGGGCCAACGATCAGAAAATGACCATGCTCGGCCGGTTCCAAACGCAGAAGCTGCTCCGTGACATGGTGCGCGCCGGATGCACGCATGCGATCGTTGAAACTTCGTCGCAGGGCATCGCGCAGTCCCGGCACATCGGCATCAACTACGACGTGGCCGTGCTCACAAACCTCACGCCCGAGCACATCGAGGCACACGGCGGGTTTGAGAATTACAAGCGGGCAAAAGGAAGGCTGTTCGAGGCACTGACCAAAGGAAGGCGAAAGCAGGACAAAAATGGCGAACGCGTCGAAAAGGCTTTCGTCGTAAATCTTGACGATCGTCACACGGAATATTTCCTGTCGTTTTCGGCGGACAAAAAATACGGTTTCGGCATCGGGACGTCGTCGTTCGGAAAAGAAATCGCAGGCGTGGTTCCGATGAACGCGGAACAGGTGGAGATGACCGCGACCGGATCGTCGTTCGATATCGCGGGGCATCGGATCGAATTTTCCCCTCTTGGTCGCTTTAACGTGTATAATGTTTTGGCCGCGGTCACGGTTTGTCGCGCGCTCGGCCTTTCATGGGATCACATTCGTGACGCTGCCGTGCATTTGGGTTCGGTTCCAGGTCGGTTGGAGGCGATCCGTGAGGGCCAGCCGTTTTCGGTGATCGTTGATTATGCGTATGAGCCCGCGGCGCTCGCCGCGCTTTACGACGCGATCTCGCTCGTGCCGCACGGGCGTGTCATCCATGTGCTCGGTTCCGCGGGCGGCGGACGCGACGTGGCGCGACGTGAGACGCTCGGGCGCATGGCCGCGGAGCACGATGACGTCGTGATCGTCACCAATGAGGATCCATACGACGACGAGCCTATGGAAATCATCGCGCAGGTGGCGGAAGGAGCAAGGCCGACGAAGAGCGAAAACGAAAATCTTTTTCTTGTTCTCGATCGCCAGCAGGCCATCGACAAAGCCGTGTCGCTCGCACAACCCGGGGACATCGTGCTCATCACGGGCAAGGGAAGCGAGCCGGTTATGGCCGTGGCAGGGGGGAAAAAAGTTCCGTGGGATGATCGCATCGCGGCACGAAAGGCACTTCATGCGCTGGCCTATGGCATTTCACATTGATAAAACGGTCCAATTGAAGCCCGAAGAGGAAGTGCTTGAAGTGGTGCGCGAGGACATCGTCCCGCATCTTCCAAGGTTCGCATTGTTGTTTTTTTGGTTCGTTGCTCCGTTTTTCTTCCTTTTTCCCTTGTTTCGTCAAGGATGGATCGGGGTGGTCATTTTTTTCGCGCTGGTCGGATCCGCGGCCACCATGGCGTTCAGGTCTTACCTGAGGTGGTCAAATACCATGCTGATTCTCACGGATCGTCGCGTGATCGACGTGGAGCGCCGCGCGTTTTTCGACCGTGTTATTTCTGAAACTTCCTACGCGCACGTTGATGACGTCACGTATCGCGTGAAGGGGATCATTCCGACGCTGTTCCGTTATGGCGATCTGCGCGTGCATGTCGCGGGTTCCGCGGCGGACATCGAGTTTCGGCGCGTGGCCCGTCCAAGCCGCGTGCACGACCTGTTAAACGACCTGCGCGAAACTTCTCCCACCCAATCGCCGGACCGCCGTGAGCATACGCTCAAGGCGCTCGCCAAGGGGATGACCATGGAGCAAATCGAGCGCATGGCAACGGAAATGCGGACGCGCGAGCGCGAGGAGGCCATCGAAGAATTTATGAGCGACGAACCCCATGCCTGAACAACGAAAACCATTTTGGAGACGCCTCGTCGAGTTCCGCTTTCTGTTTGTCATCAATGCGGTCGTCCTTGTGGCGCTTGGATTTTCGTTTGGTCGCGAATGGATCCGAAACCATGAAATTCAACAGGAGATCGCGCGGTTGCAAGGCGAGGCACAGGCGCTGCAGACGCGCAACTTGCAAATCGCGGATCTGAACACGGCCTTTCGTACCGAGTCATTCATTGAGCGAGAGGCCCGACTGAAACTTGGGATGAAGAAGCCCGGAGAAACCGTAGTAGTTATAAAGGAAGACGGCGCCACGAGCGTGACGGCCACGGACGCGGCGGAAGGGCTTTCGTCCGAACCCGCGGATCCACGCGTGCTGCTCGTTCGCGATGAGCGCGACGGGGAACTTGCGAATCCGTCAAAGTGGTGGCATTATTTCTTCCGTTAATACATGAACATACCGATGTGACCGATCTTGAATCCGAACAAATTCCATCATCGACTCCCACGCCGACTTCCGCGCCGGAAACAAACGTAACCTTGCCGATTTCGCGTCGCAGGTTGCGCGTGCTTGCCTTGGCGGCCGGCGTGCTCTCGGCGATCGTTGTCCTGTCATCGATCGTGTATTTGCGTCCCCCGACGAATGGGACAGTACGCGCCATCGTCGGCGTTTTGCCGTATCCTGCCGCCGTGATCGGTACGGATGTCATTACCATCAATGAATACCTTGAGGAACGTGACGCGCTTGACGCCTATTTCCAAACGTCCGCCGGAGAGACGGGGACGGTGCCGAGCGAGGAAGAAATCACGCAGAATATCATGGAAACGCTCGTGCATAAGTCGGCGGTCAACCATTTGGCAGAAGCATCCGGGATGACCCTGGACGAGTCCCGCGTGGACGCGTTTTACGAGCAGGCGGTCGGTGGCGCGGACCAGGAGCAGTTTGCGGCACAGCTCGACAGCATGTTTGGGTGGACGGTCGACGAGTTTCGCGATCGCGTGGTGCGGCCAGTGGTGCTCGCCATGCAGCTCGGCGAGCAAATCGAAGGGGATGCGTCGCTCCAGGACGCGCGCCGCCAAAAGGCTCAGGCCGCTTACGACCGCCTGGTGGCCGGGGATGATTTCGCGGTTGTCGCGGGCGACGCGAGCGCGGATTTTTCTGCGGCGGGCGGCGGGGACGTCGGGTACGTAAAAATGTCCGAGATCCCTCAGGAGTGGACCGGGACCATCAGCCAACTTGAGACGGGTTCTTATTCCGAGGTCGTCGAAGGGATTGAGTCGTTTCTCATCTTTCGGGTGACGGACCGCGTCGAGGCCGGAGAGGACACGGAGGTCAAGTTGTCCATTATTTCGGTCCAGAAGGTCACGCTCGAGGAAGCCGTGCAAGAATACCTCGATTCCACGAGGGTCTGGAAGCTCATTGGCAGAACTTGATCGTTTTTGGAGTGTCTGATATCATCTCGGCGGTTACACGAGGATCTTTAACATCATCGATTTTAAAGGTTCGAGTTCGGCCGATGTAGCTCAGTGGTAGAGCAATGCTTTCGTAAAGCAGAGGTCGTCGGTTCAATCCCGACCATCGGCTCCATGAAAAGACGATCCCCAACGGGATCGTTTTTTCGTTTCATTTTTTTGGAGCGGGTAGCGGGAACCACAATGATTTCTAATACGTTATCAATCTTTAAGTAGAGCGCGCATGCCGTTCCGTTCTTGACAGATCATCAATTTAAATGTAAGCATTTCATGGCTGCCTCATCATCCGCAGCCCAGGAGTACGAATGCGATATCTGATCATCCTCCCTCTCCTCCTTGCTGTCGGCTGTGGTTTCACGGTGGGCAGCGATCGTGCTGTCAGCACGATGGAGGCGGAGGGGTGGACCAACGTCACCGTCACCGCTGAACATCGTCTTTCCCCGCGATGGATGGGCGGGTGTAGCAAGGAGGATGACGCGGCCTTCGAAGTGGCCGGCAAAAACCCCGCCGGCAATGAAGGGACGGCCACGGTTTGCTGCGGCGCCGTCCTCAAGGGGTGTACGATCCGACACTGAGGTTCTCCTCCGTTCACTGAGATTGAACTCCATAAGGTGTTTGCTCGATGAACGATTTTTTATTTGGGAGCTGTTTTCCAAAAACAAAAGACCGCCTTTTTAAGGTGGTCTTTTGGAGCGGGTAGCGGGAATCGGACCCGCGACTCATGCTTGGGAAGCACGCGTTTTACCACTAAACTATACCCGCAACTTGTGATGTCCCCGTGTGCGCGGTATCATATACCACGTCAACATGATATGACAAGACCCTTCTTTGCCTCATTGATCCTCATCATTTTGTTCGCGACGCCCGTTCATGCTTCGGAGCTCGAACGAATCGTCGCGGCGGAATTTGACGCGGCGACGATCGTGAAAGGATACACGCTCGAGTCTGACGACGGGCTATTCAGGCTTGGGATTCGCCCGAATACGCTGAATGTCTCGACGCGCGTGGACGTGAAGACGCTCGATCGTTCGCTCATGGAGGAAACATTGCCAACGAACAGGGACTTGGTCGGCGAAATCTACTTGTTCGACATTCTGAACAAGTCGAGTTACGACGGATCCGACTTTTTTTTCCTTGAGATCCGATATCCGGCGGAGGAAAGCGACGTGACCGCGCAGCTGCACGGCCGCCGCCGCATTTATTTCTGGAACGGCGTGCGCGGCGCATGGGAGGAACTTCCGAGCGAGGACAGCCCGGAGGTCGGTTCGGTTCGCGCGCTCATCCATCTTCCGTACGCGCGCCTCGCAATTTTCGAGGAAACGATCCCAGAGACCGGCACGGCAAGCTGGTACGCATACAAGGGGTGCGACTGCGCCGCGTCACCCGACTATCCTAAGGGGACGTATCTGGTGGTCACGCGTGCGGACGATCCGACGCGCAGCGTGACCGTGACCGTGAATGATTACGGTCCGGACCGCTCGGTGTTTCCCGATCGCGTGATCGACCTTGATTCCGTCGCGTTCAAGAAGCTCGCGTCGCTTGGCGCCGGGGTCATCGACGTTAGCGTGAAATTGCTTCAATCCTTGTGATCCATTTCAAAAACATCAACAAGACGTATTCGCCGAACATCGTTGGCGTGCGTAACGTAAACCTTCATATCCGTCCGGGGGAGTTCGTTTCGATTGTCGGACAGAGCGGCACGGGCAAAAGCACGCTTGCGAAGCTCATGTTTGCGGAGGAAAGACCGACCTCCGGGCAGATCGCCGTGGGCGGATGGGACATTACGCGCATTCGTGAGCATGACGTTCCTCTTTTGCGCCGACAAATCGGCGTCGTCTTTCAGGATTTCAAGCTGCTTGTGCGGCGGACCGTGTACGAGAACGTCGCGTTCGCGCTCGAAGTGGCTGGAACGCCGGCGCGCCGCATCCGCGAGGTCGTTCCGCAGGTCCTGAAAATCGTGAATCTGCAGGAGAAAGGCGACCGGTATCCGAAGCAACTTTCCGGCGGGGAACAGCAGCGCGTGGTTGTCGCCCGTTCGCTCGTGCATCGTCCAAAGATTTTGGTCGCCGATGAGCCGACTGGCAACCTGGACACCATCCACACCCGGGAAATTATCGACCTGCTGAGAAAAATCAACGAGTTCGGCACCACGGTGGTGCTTGTCACGCATAATCGCGAGGTGGTGAACGCGCTCAAGAAGCGCGTAATCACGCTCGAGGGTGGCGAGATTACTTCGGACGTCGAAGAGGGAAGATACAAGCTATGATTACTGCCTTGCGCGCCGTCAAATTCGCGTTTCAAAATTTCGGGAGGAATTTTTGGTTGTCGCTCATTACCGTCAGCATGCTTGTGCTCACCTTGTTGACGGTCAACGTTCTCATGGTACTCCAGCAGGTCGCGTCAAAGGCCATCGCGTTCGCCGAGGAGCGCATCGAGGTGTCGGTGTATTTTTATCCGGCCACGGCCGAGGAACGCATCACGGGCGCGGCTGGATATTTGCGCGGTTTGCCGCAGGTTCGTGACGTCGAGGTCATTACCTCCGATGAGGCATTGCGGCGTTTCAGCGATCGGCATGCGGCTGACGAGGCGATCTTACAGTCGCTCGACGAGGTCGGTGGAAATCCGTTCGGCCCGACCCTGGTCGTGAAGGCGTATGGCGCGGACGACTTTCCGTTTATCCTCGACGCGCTCGACAACCCCCAGTTCCGCAATGACATCCGTGAAAAGGACTTTTCCTCGTTCGAGGACATCATCGACCGTATCCGTTCGACCACCGACCGCATCCAGTTGTTCGGCATGGTGCTTTCGGCCATCTTCCTGCTTATTGCCACGCTCATTGTGTTTAACACCGTGCGCATTGCAATTTTCATTCATCGCGAGGAGATTGGCATCATGAAGCTCGTGGGTGCGACCAATGCGTTCGTGCGCGCTCCGTTTTTGATCGAGTGTCTCATTTACTCATTGTTCTCGGTTGCGTTCACGGCTGTGATCGTGTATTCGTCCGTGGCGGTGATGGATCCCAAGTTCAGCGCGTTTTTCGGCGGCGAATCCGTCGGTTTGCTGGAGTATTTCATTCGAAACTGGTACTGGATTTTCGGAATGCAATTTGTGATTCTTACCATCATCAACATGCTCGCGACCATGGTCGCAATGCGTAAATACCTACGGGTCTAGAGCATATGAAGTCGCTCGACTATGCGGCTGCCTTCGTTCGTATCACGCTCGGGTGGATGCTTCTCTGGGCATTTTTCGACAAGTTGTTCGGGCTTGGATTCGCGACGGCCCCTGAACGGGCATGGATCACCGGCGGATCGCCAACCATGGGATTTTTGAGCCACGCTGACGGTCCGTTCGCCAGTCTTTTTCAGGCAATGGCAGGCGTGATGGCAATCGACGTGCTGTTCATGACGGGCCTTGCATGCATCGGTCTCGCGCTGCTGCTTGGCATCGGATTACGGATTGCGGGATACGCAGGTGCGACCATGATGGCCCTTATGTTTCTTGCGGCTTCCTTGCCTCCGGACAACAACCCGCTTATCGACGAACATATCGTGTACGCCGGCCTGTTTCTCTGGCTCACCGTCTCCGGCCCAGGAGCCTTCGACCCGCTCGCCAAACGGTGGGCATCATGCCGGTTCGTGAAGCGGCATCCAATTTTGAGATAAAACGACCGCTGACAACCGTAGGTCTGTCCCTTGTTCGTTACGGCCACACGCAGTATGCGACTACGGTTTGTTCCGTTTCACCTCGCAAACTTACGCCCATATTCACTAGCTGTACCGCACTTCGTGCGATATTATACAGCCAGTGAACATCGCATATTGCGGGACGTTGTACGAAATTCGGCTCGGCTCTTAGTTATTTAATTTAATTGCTATGACACAAAAAATTCCAAAAGAATTGTTGAGTTCTGAATATAGAATGGAGATGTGGAAAAATTCTCAGAAGATTATTAAAAAGTTGGAAAAAGTTTTGCCGATTTCTTCTGCTTATTTATTAGGTAGCTTCACCACTAAAAAGAAAAGGCCAGCCGATGTTGATTTTATAATTTTGCTTCAGACGAAAGATAATTCCAAATCTAATTGGTCAGTTGATTTTGTGGTTGCGCCATCCGGAGAACATGGAGAATTTATATTGGAGGATGCTAAAAAGTGGATGAAGCAAAAATATGGAACGAAGAAATCGGCAGTAATTAAATTGAAGTAGGAGCCTCCGAGCCGAACATCGCACAACACGGAGTAAACGGTTCAGAAATTTTTCGCAATTATATTTCAAGGAGTGCAAAATTTCCTCACCCAAATTCGTTTTCCTTAATCCATGCCATTTACAAGATTAGTGCATTTAAAATAATCCAGTTAAGACTTTAATCTTAAACCATATGAAATATCTTTTTTCAATGTTGCTCATTAGTTCAACATTATTTCTTCCACTGATAGCAAACGCAGACATCGCGCCGGATCCTGGAACACATGAATATTCGACCCATGCCGTTTTTGATAATATTGCTGATTATCCGTCTTTCGATGTTTACGCAAGTAATTATCGGCGATTTGGCCCGACTCCGATAATCGCCAACGACGCGATAGAGCCACGAGCAGAACAAATCCAATCCAATGGACACCCTGCTTCTACATTAGCTCCCTTTTTTGCTGTAAGAAAAAGTAATCAGTCTTTAATTGTGCATAAAGACGATCCATATGGAGAACAAGGGGACATTTGGGGAACTTTGCCAGAAAACAAGCAGTACATGGTTAACGCGACCGTTACTGGTGAAGGAGAATCTCTCAAAAATGAGCTGGTCAGTGGTAATCTTCCAGATTCAAATCCTGCTGTATACATTGTTTGGGTTTATCACATTGACAATTTGACGGACACATCATTTACAGCGCATTTCGTCAGTGAATCTCGTTACGACGCAGATGTGAACTTAGTTTATGGTTCCGCACTTCCAAAAACCCTTGCAAGCGCAAGCACCCCCACATCCGCCACTGAATCAAGCACGACAGTAGTTCCTTCCGAAACTTCCAACACACCATGGACTACCATTTGGATAGTTATATCCGGTTTAGGGCTTATAATTATCTTACTGGCATATAAGGCATGGAAGAAGTAAGGTTCCTCATTTTAACGATTGCTATTGAACTGCCCATCGCTCTCATTCTCTTAAGGAAAGATGACTGGCGACGAGTAGCTTTAGTTGTTTTTGGGTCAAACATGGTTTCGCATCCGATCGTTTGGCAGATGATTTTTTTCCAGCACATAAACTGGTTTTTAGCTGAAACAGGTGTCATCGCCTTCGAGAGCCTTGTTTATGGTCTGATTTTTAAAGGTAGACGAAACCTCGCTATTTTTACTGGTATTTCTGTAAACATCGTTACGGCAGCTATCGGTTATATTTTTTTCTAAGGAGTTTTGGCTCGCAAAATTCACCCCTTTAATTCACCTCTTGCGTCCCGCCAACGTGGATAAATCAAATTTTATTCAAATAATCAGTAATCCTTATGAGCGAAAAAAACCAAGGGTCATTTGTCCCTAGACAAGAAAAACGAAGATCACTTGAAGTCCTTAGTCTTCCTGAAGTGAGAGTGAGTTCTGCTTCCTTTACTAGAATTAAAGATCTAGAAGGAAGGCACGCACTGTTAGTAAACAAAAATAGGGCAAAAAAAGGCATAATTGTGTTAACTCCGATTGGCGGTGCGATTGAAGCAACACCTGCTGGTAAGGAGAAACTTAAAAACTTACTTGATATTGATGACAGTGCGTTTGAACAAGGCCATGATCTAAGATTCGTGATGAGCGGTTCTAGGGCTAATGAATATAGAGAATGGTTTCTTAGTGGTGAGCAAAGAGAATCAGATCCTAGTCGTGAAGTTTTCGAAGAATTAATTGATGAAGCAGAACTTTTAACCAGAGAAGAATTAGAAGGACTTCAGTGCGCTAGAGCAGGTTATGCAACTGAATTGGCAGAAACTAACAGAACCGGACAAGAAGGACAAATAACCCTTCGTTTATTAGAAGTGTTTGATGCAGAATTAAAACCGGAGACGCTAGAAAAGTTACTCCAACTATCAAAGAATTCTGATGCTGTAATTAGGTTTGTTACAGAAGAAGAGATTAGAAGTGGTAAGACAGCAGATGGTACAGATATCGGTACCGTTACAAAATCATTATTAGATATTCAAGAATCAATACCTGAATTCGAATAATGGTCGGGGTCTTCAAAGTAACATAAAAGCCTGGAACCTTAAGGTTTCGGGCTTTTACTTGGTCACACCCTGTCCCGGTCTGTAGGAACAGGTCGTGATGGTTCTGCGCTCCGGTCTCACTTGAAGTTTTTGAGGGCGGTTCGGAGTGACTTTATAAAAAAGTTCGGCCCTGTTCCGGTCGCATTGAACTCATTGATGATAAATTTTTGCCGATTCTTCAAGTAACTGAAGATCAATGTCTTGTACGAACATACCTTCTTGGTTATAGGAAAGTTTATTCACGATGTCTAGGACTGGCATGATAATCTGCGAATGACCGATAAGCGTATCTTTGGTCCCGTTCGGAAACAGGGCGGTTCCAGCTGCATTGCAATAAACCAAGATTGCATTCGTTTCAAGAGCTCGGACGATGCAAAGTGCATCGACTTGTTGCTCTTCCGAACACAGATTGTGTTCCGCCATTGATTCGGCAATTTCCTTATACCAATAGCTTGGGCAATAAATAATTTGAACGCCCTGGTGCTTCATTCTTTGAAATATTTCCGGAAAGAGCATGTCCCAGCAGATCACGATGCCCGCGCGCCCGTAGGCGGTTTCAAATACTGGAACTTCCGTTCCGGGTTGAAGGAATCTGTGTTCGGAAGGATAGAGATGATTTTTCCGATAGGTACTGAGGACGATTCCTTTAGCATCGATATAGTAGCTTGTGTTAAAATTTCCTTCCGGCGTTCCTTCCATGCAGGAACCTGTGACGATATCAATGGCGTATTTGATAGCCAAAGTTTGAAACGCATTCCTGACTGCATGCGTAGTATCGAGTCGAGTCAGGTCGCCGAAGATGGATCCGGTGATGCAATCTTCCGGAAACACAATGACGGCGGCCTGCTCCTCTTTTGCCTTCCGAATGAACGCCTCAATGCGTTGAAAGTTGATTTGAGAATCAAGGTGGGTAATGTGGAACTGTACGACGGCAATGCGAACATTATTCATAAGATAGTTTTAGTAACAGAAAGCCGTTCGCAACAAGGCAGAACGGCTAAACAGGATCGATGATAAATAAAATCAACCCCGTTATGATGCTTGTTTCGGCGGATTGAAAATCGAAAGCGTAATCATAGAAAAAGGTTATCACAACATGACACCATAAGTCACTGACCTACAAATCGAAAACCCGCACTCAATGAAGAGTACGGGTTTTCTTGGTCACCCCCTGTCCCGGTCTGTAGGAACAGGTCGTGATGGTTCGGCGTACGGGTCTCGAACTCACTTTTGAGCAATGATTCAAGGGGTATTTCAGAGGGTCAGGATGGCACCCGGGTCTCATCAAAAATGAGACAAATGAGACACGGCAGAGGGGCTGTGTCTCATGAGGCACTTAGCTCTATTAATATGAAAAATCATCAACAAATTGGAAGGTTTTCAGAGGAACAACTCGCGTCTTTTAGGGCGATGCTGAGCAAGCGATTAGGACGTGAGGCTACCGACGAAGAAACGTTCGAATCCGCGAATGCATTAATGAACCTTTGCGAGGCTTTGTACAGTGTCGCACTCCGGCTCCGCCATTGGGATGAAAGGCTCAAGACTGAACCTCACGGTTTCGCACTTCCAATCTCCATTAGCGGCGGGTCATACAATTGCGGGATCTGTTATGCGACGATCGC